>JGI994J12354_10000910_pt1 | contig 30281 bp, 30 predicted proteins | sample IntmicLarv3ML3BL_FD_12354 | JGI IMG/M metagenome (IMG submission 12354) | reverse complement strand
TATTAAAATAGAGGGAAGAAAATGTTTGGGATGTGATTGGATTTGAGAGAGCCAAAATATAAGCGGGTATTGCTGAAAATCAGCGGTGAGGCTCTGGCGGGCGAAGCGTCCCGCGGACTGGACTTTTCCGTCATCGGCGAGGTCTGCGATGTGGTCGCCAAGTGCGTGGATGCCGGGATTCAAGTAGGCATCGTTGTCGGCGGTGGTAACTTCTGGCGTGGCGTGAAAGATGGCAGCGGCAAAATGGAACGCACCCGGGCAGACCATATGGGTATGCTGGCAACCACGATTAACGCCCTCGCTCTGGCAGATATGCTTGAGCAGCGCAAAGTGGACGTGCGGGTGCAGACCGCCATTGAAATGCGCAGCATTGCAGAGCCGTACATCCGCTCGAAAGCCACACGTCATCTAGACAAGGGGCGGGTTGTCATCTTCGGCTGCGGCACCGGCAATCCCTTTTTCTCGACGGATACGGCGGCTGTGCTGCGGGCGGCGGAAATCGGCGCAGACGTGATACTGCTTGCGAAAAATATCGACGGCGTTTACTCTGCCGACCCCAACATTGACCCCACGGCAATCAAGTATGACAGCATCAGCTATGCCGACGTGCTGGCGCAGCAGCTCAAGGTGATGGACTCCACCGCCACGAGCCTGTCCATGGATAATCATATTCCCATTATGCTCTTTGCCCTAAAGGATCCGGAGAATGTCTACCGAGCCGCCATGGGCGAACAAATCGGAACCCTTGTGAAAGAATAAGTTTGGAGGACTGTCAAAATGCATGAGATAAACAAAGAGTTTGACAATAAAATGAAGAAGACCGTGGATGTGGTCGTCTCCGATTTCGGCGGCGTGCGTGCCGGACGGGCGAATCCTGCCGTGCTGGATAAAATCGCAGTGGACTACTATGGCTCGCCCACGCCCATCAATCAGGTGGCTGCCATTGCTTCCCCCGACCCGCGCAGCCTAACGATTCAGCCTTGGGATGCCACCATGCTGCGGGAGATTGAGCGGGCAATTATGTCCTCTGACCTGGGCATCAATCCGCAAAACGACGGCCGCATCATTCGTTTGGGCTTCCCCCAGCTCACGGAGGAGCGGCGCAAGGAGCTGACCAAGCTTGTACGTAAGTACGGCGAGGGCGGTAAGGTTGCCATCCGCAATATCCGTCGGGATGCCATGGAGAAGTACAAAGCGTTGGAGAAAAAGTCGGAAATCACTGAGGATGACTTGAAGAACTACGAAAAAGAGATGCAGGATATGACCGACAAGCGCTGTAAGGAAATCGACAAGCTTACAGAGGAAAAGGAAAAGGAATTGATGGCAGTTTAAGCGCCGTCCTCAATCCGCCGCCACAAGGAGGTCAAGCATTGTCCCTTTTTAAGAGAAAAAAGCCGGAAGAACTCCCTGTGCTTCCGGCCAATTTGCCACGTCATATTGCTATTATCATGGACGGAAATGGCCGCTGGGCGCAGAAACGCAACCTGCCACGCAACGCCGGTCACGCCGCCGGTGCGGAGACTTTCCGCACCATTGCAAATCATTGCAAAGCCATTGGGATTGATTATTTAACGGTGTACGCCTTTTCCACGGAGAACTGGAAGCGCCCGCTGGAAGAGGTTTCCGGCATTTTTCGTCTGCTGGAAAAATATCTGGACGAGGCCATTGAGAACATGGTGCGGGATAAAAACCGCCTGTTTTTCTTTGGCGACCTGTCTCCGTTTCCGGAGCATATCCAGCGCCTGTGTGGCAAGGCTGTTTCGCTCAGCCGAGAGATTGAAGGCTTTCAAGCCAACCTCTGCGTGAACTATGGCGGCCGCCATGAGCTGATGCGGGCGATGAAGCGAATTGCAAACGATTGCGTCGCAGGGTCTGTAAAGGAAAACGACATTACGGAAGAGCTCATTGCCAATTACTTGGACAGCGCCGGAATCCTCGACCCGGAGCTGATTATCCGTCCCAGTGGAGAGCTGCGCACTAGCAATTTCCTGCTGTGGCAGTCGGCTTATTCGGAGCTTTATTTTACCGATTCGCTCTGGCCGGACTTCACACCGGCAGAGCTCGACAAAATTCTGATGGAATACGGGCGGCGGGAACGGCGCTTTGGAGGTGTCATGAAATGAAGGCTCGACTTGCTGTTGCGGCGGTCTGCGTACCGTTGCTTTTGGCCATGTTACTTTTGCTGCCTGCCTGGGTTCTAACGATTGCGGCATCTATCATGTCTGCTATAGGCGTTCATGAGGTGCTTGCCGGAACGGGCATGGTAGAGAAAAAACGCATATATTACTGCGGCATGATTTTCTCTGCGCTCGTGCCCCTTTGGTTTCATTGGAGCGGGAATCTCATGCTGGCCATTTTTGCCGTATTGCTACTGGTTTGTCTGGCATTTGCGGAGGCTCTGGCCAGCGGTGGTGCCATCAAAACGGGCGCAGTCACCGGGCATATTTTCTTCTCTATCTTCATTCCGCTGGCGCTCTCCGTGTTTGTGCAGCTGCGCAAGGGTGACTGCTGGCAGTTTCACATCATCCTTCCCATTGCGATTGCCTTTATCAGCGATGCGGGCGGCCTGTTTGCGGGTATGCTCTTTGGCAAGCACAAGCTTGCACCGCTCATCTCGCCGAAAAAGACGGTGGAGGGTGCTATTGGCGCACTTATTTTTGGCGCATTAGCTGCCGTAGGCACCGGCATTGTCGCTCAGCTTGGGGGCGGCTTTGTGGTTAACTATGGCTATCTGGTGCTCTACGGCCTCGCCGGCAGCGTCATTTCCCAGTTTGGCGACCTCTGCTTTTCCTATATTAAGCGGGAATACAAGCTCAAGGATTTCGGCAGTCTTTTCCCGGGACATGGCGGCGTGCTGGATCGCTTCGACAGCGTGATATTCTGTGCGCCGTTGTGTCTGCTGTTCATAACGCTGTTGCCCGCCATCTGGATTTCCGTCGGTGGATAGCATGAGAAAAACGCTGAATATCATCGGCTCTACCGGTTCCATCGGGCGGCAGGCAATTGAGGTCGCCAAGGCGGAGGGCATCCGCATCACGGCCATGTCAGCGCACAGCAACGTGGCGCTCTTTGAAGAACAAGTTCGCATATTGCGCCCGGAGCTTGTCTGCATGAGCGATGAGGCTGCCGCCCGTGACCTGCGCACCCGCATTGCCGACCTGAACATGACCGTGCTCTCCGGCGAGGAGGGCTTAACCGAAACCGCAATTTACCACAAGGCCGACATGGTGCTTACCGCAGTGGTGGGCATGGTCGGCCTGCGTCCTACTCTGGCGGCGGCGCAGCGGGGCATGCGCATCGCCCTGGCCAACAAGGAAACGCTGGTCTGCGCCGGTGCGCTGGTCAATCAAGCTGTTTCCGACGGCAATGCCGAGCTGCTGCCTGTGGATTCAGAGCATTCGGCGATTTTCCAGAGCTTGCAGGGCAACGACAGGGGACAGGTGAAAAAACTGATTCTCACGGCCTCCGGCGGCCCGTTTTTCGGAAAAACAGCAGCGGAGCTGGCCTACGTGACCGTGGAGGATGCCCTCAAGCATCCCAACTGGTCGATGGGGCGAAAAATTACCATTGACTCGGCGACGATGATGAACAAGGGCTTGGAATTCATTGAGGCCATGCATCTTTTTGGTGTCACGCCGGACAAAATAGAGGTGCTAATCCATCGGGAGAGCATCATACACTCTCTGGTAGAGTACGCAGACAACAGCGTCATTGCCCAGCTGGGTATGCCGGACATGCGCCTGCCCATCCAATATGCCCTGTGCTATCCCGAGCGGGGCGGGCCGGTGGCACCACCGTTGGACTTGGCAACGGTGGGGAGTCTGCACTTCGCCCGCCCGGACTTGGAAAACTTCCCCTGTCTGGCGCTGGCGATGGAAGCGGCGCAGGCGGGCGGAGTGAGCGGAGCGGTGCTCAACGGGGCAAATGAGGCCGCCGTGCAACGTTTTCTTGACAAGGAATTTTCCTTTACAGACATTGCGACTCTTGTGAGAAGGGCGATGCAGGCTACGCCGCAAACCCATGCGCCGACGCTGGAGGACATTTTGGCGGCAGATCGCTTTGCCAGAGAATTTGTCAAGAGCGCAGCGGCCTCCTAGCACGGAGAGATAGGCATCTATCTTAGAAAGGAATCCATTCATGATTTATATTGTCATCGCCATCATCATGTTTTTGATGCTGATTACCGTCCACGAATGGGGGCACTTTGTGTCCGCCAAGCTTGTGGGCGTGCGTGTCAACGAATTTGCCATCGGCATGGGGCCTGCGATTTTGAAAAAGCAGGGTGCAGAGACGCTGTATGCGTTGCGCACCATACCCATCGGCGGCTTCTGCGCCATGGAGGGCGAGGACGAGGACTCCACTGACCCGAGAGCCTTCGGCAATCAGGCGGTATGGAAGCGTGTGGTCATTTTAGTGGCGGGCGCTACCATGAATTTCGTGTTCGCCGTGGTCTTGGCCATTGTCATGCTGGGCATGGCAGAGGGCGATTTGCTGCCCGTTCCCGTGGTGGATTCGCTACGTTCGGAGTCAGCTTTGGCACTAAATTACACAGTTTTACAGCCCGGCGATCGCATTTTATGCATTAACGGCAATCGGGTGTTTACCAGAGACGATGTGTCCTTTTATTTTGGGCGCAGCTATGCGGGCACAGACTCGAAGGTGGATGTGCTCGTTCGCCGTGCAGATGGAGCAGAGCTTCTCATCTCTGATATGTACTTTGATTATCAAATGTATACCAACGAAGACGGAAGCCAGTCCGGCCCTCTGCTGGGCATCAACTTACAGCAGGAGAGTAAAAATTTGTTTTCCGTCCTCTGGCATGGCTTTTTCACCGCCATTAACGATGTGCGGCTGGTCTGGCTGAGCCTCGGCGAGCTGGTGAGCGGTGCCGTTGCGATTAAGGATTTGTCCGGCCCGATTGGCATTGTGGACATTATGGCGACAACAACTAGCGAAGCGGCAGAAGAGTCGGTGAATCTGGGCGTGCAAAATATCCTCCGTTTCACCATGCTGATTTCAGCGAATCTGGCCGTGATGAATATGCTGCCGTTGCCTGCACTGGATGGCGGGCGGGTTTTCTTCACCATTGTGGGCGGCGTGTACACCAAGCTCACCCGGAAAAAAATGAACAGCAAAGTGGAGGCGTATATTCACGCCACCGGCTTCTTCCTGCTCCTGTGCCTCATGGCATTTGTGGCTTTCCAAGATGTGATACGACTGATTGGGAGGTAGGGGCGCATGACACGACAAATTCTGGTCGGCGGCATTCCGATTGGCGGCGGCGCTCCCATCACTATCCAGTCTATGAACAATACCAAGACGCACGACGTGGCGACGACGGTGGCGCAGATTGCGCAGCTCGCCGCCGCTGGCTGTGAAATTACGCGGGTGGCCGTGCCCGACGAGCGGGCGGCGCAAGCCATCGGCGAGATTGTGGCCGCATCGCCCATCCCTGTTGTGGCGGATATCCACTTTGACTATCGGCTGGCTCTGCTCTGCGCAGAGGCTGGCATCCACAAAATCCGCATCAACCCGGGCAACATCGGCGGGAGAGAGCGGGTGCAGGCGGTGGCCGAGGCCTGCGGCGCACGCAACATTCCCATTCGCATCGGCGTCAACGGCGGCTCGCTCCACCCCGAGCTCCTGCGCAAGTATGGCGGCGTAACCGCCGAGGCACTGGCAGAATCTGCGCTGTCTCAAGCGGCGATGCTAGCAGAATTTGACTTTCAAGACATTTGCATCTCCATCAAGTCCAGCCATGTGAAAACTATGATGGCGGCCTATCGGCTGGTATCCGACGCCTGCGACTATCCCCTTCATTTAGGTGTGACCGAGGCGGGCACGCTGCACATGGGTACCGTTAAGTCTGCCATTGGTATCGGCGGCTTGCTGGCGGACGGCATCGGTGACACCCTGCGAGTGACGCTCACCGCTGATCCGGTGGAAGAAGTACGAATTGCCAAGGATATTTTGCAGGCTGTCGGCCTGCGGCGGGCGGGCGTGGAGATTATTTCGTGCCCTACCTGCGGACGGACGAACATCAATTTGTTTTCCCTTGTAGAGCAGGTGGAGCAGCGGGTGAAGGGAATCAAAACGCCACTGACGGTGGCCATCATGGGCTGCGCTGTCAACGGGCCGGGCGAAGCTCGCCATGCAGATTTTGGCATAGCAGGCGGTGATGGCGAGGGGTTGATTTTCGCCAAAGGGGAGATTATTCGCAAAGTTCCGCAAGAGCAGCTCGTGGAGGAACTTATGAGGGAAATGCAAGCACATATTTGAACCAGACCAAGTGAGGAATGAATACTACATGACCAACGAACAAAATAAAAACACGCCCATACTCGACCTGTTTCGAGATTGGAAACCGGTCGGTGATCTGGCTGACTACGCCGCCTGCGCAAGCTTGAGCAAGGTGGTTATCAGCAAAAAAGAGCGGCGCTTGACGGCGGATATGTTCTGTGAGAAGAACATATCCGCTTCAAAAGTGCGTCAAATGGAGCAGGCGCTCAAGCAGCATTACGGCCTGCAAGGCGTGAAGCTCCATTGCCCGGACGCAGCGCCGGATGCACCTGTGCTCAGCCCGCTCGCACAAGCGGAGGAGGAGCGTCAAGCCGAACTGCGGAAAATTTTAGCTGCTGAGCAAAAGGTTCGAGTGAAAAAGTCGGACAAGCCCGCCGCTGCTACTTTTATTTTCGGCAGTGGCGACACCAATCTACCGCTGACCAAAATCAGCGATGTGAACTTTGACAAGCGTGGCCTAGTAGTCATTGAAGGCGAGGCGTTTTCCGGTAGCTGGAACACGACCCGCCAAAAGGGAATCATTATTCGCTTCAACGTGGGTGGAGAGCATGGTGCCATCCGTGTGGCGAAGTTTTTGACCTCCGGCGAAGGCTGTGAAGCGCTCACCGCCATGGTAGACGGTTTGGAAAAGGGGTGCAAGTACGTGCGTCTGGCCGGACGGGTGCGGGAGAATAAGTTTGACCACGAGATGGAGATTGACTTGGAGTGGCTGATATTCGGCAAAAAAGAAATCCGCCCGGACAATGCGCCGGAAAAACGGGTGGAACTTCATCTGCATACCAACATGTCCGAGCTTGATGCCTTGACCAAAGTAGGCGATTACATCGCCCGCGCAGCGCACTGGGGTCACAAGGCCATTGCAATCACCGACCACGCTGTGGTGCATAGCTTTCCAGACGCTTACAGTGCGGGGAAGAAGCACGGCGTGAAGATTATTTACGGCCTTGAGGCTTATTTCGTCAACGATATGGATGACCGACTGGTGGTAAACGGCGCAAGCGCCGAACCGCTGGACGGCACCTTTGTGGTTTTCGACGTGGAGACAACGGGTTTGCATCCCAAGCATGGCGACAGGCTCACGGAAATCGGTGCAGTCAAGCTGGTGAACGGCGAAATTGTGGACATCTTCAACACCTTTGTCAATCCGGAGCAGCTCCTACGGCGTGAAATTGTTAACCTGACCGGTATCACCGACGAGGATTTGGTCGGCGCACCGAACGAGCGGGAGGCGCTGGAACACTTTTTGGCCTTCGCCGGGGATGCGCCTCTCGTGGGTCACAACGTGCTCTTTGACGTCGGCTTTTTGTACGAGGCGGCGAAGCGCCACGGCATTGAGGTTCCCAATGCAGCAGTGGACACCCTTCCCTTGGCGCAGAATCTGCTGCCCAAGCTCTCCAAATATGCGCTGGATGCAGTCGCAACCTTTCTGCGCCTGCCCGATTTTCAGCACCACCGTGCTAGCGACGATGCCAAAACTACGGCGCTGGTGCTGCTGCGACTCTTCGAACTGGCGAGGGAGAAGGGTGTGACCAGCCTTTCAGACCTTAACCCGGCCATGCTTCCTCTGCGCATTGCCAATCGTGATAACGTGCGCCGTCAGCCCAAGCATTTGATTATCTATGCTAAAAATCAGACGGGCTTGCGCAACCTCTATAAGTTGGTCTCCCTGTCGCATCTGGAATACTATAAACGCCATCCGCTGATTCCCAAAAGCGTACTGGAGGAGAATCGGGAGGGGCTGATTTTCGGTTCTGCCTGTGAGGCAGGCGAGCTGATGCGTAGCGTCTTGGATGGCCGCCCCGAAAGTGAGTTGGAGCGGGTGGCGGCTTGGTACGACTACTTGGAGATTCAGCCTGTCAGCAACAACCGCTTCCTCGTTCGGGATACATACTACAGCCACATCAAAACCGACGAGGATTTGATGGCGCTCAACCGCACCATTGTAGCGCTGGGCGAGAAGCTAGGCAAGCCGGTCTGCGCCACCTGCGACGTGCATTTTCTTGACCCCGAGCAGGAGATTTACCGCAAAATTATCCTCGCTGGTCGGGGCTTCTCCGATGCGGACGAGCCACTGCCTATTTTCTACCGCAACACCGAGGAAATGATGGCGGAATTTCTTTATTTGGGCGAGGAAAAGGCGAAAGAAGTGGTTATCGCCAACACCAATCTGGTGGCAGACTGGATGGACGATGTGCGCCCACTGCCGGAAGGTCTGTTCACGCCAAAACTTGAAAATTCGGTGCAGGAGCTGACTGACTTAGTATGGGGAAAGACCCATGAGCTCTATGGTAAAAACCCGCCGGAGCTGGTGCAAAAGCGGGTGGAGATTGAGCTTGGAGACATCATCAATTGTAAATACGACGTGATTTACATGTCGGCGCAGAAGCTAGTGAAAAACTCGCTGGATGCGGGCTATCTGGTGGGCTCGCGCGGCAGCGTTGGTTCTTCGGTGGTCGCCTTCATGTCGGGTATCACCGAGGTGAACGCCCTGCCCGCCCACTACCGCTGCCCGAGCTGTAAACACAGCGACTTCGAATCCGGCGACGAGTTCGGTTGCGGTGCCGACATGCCGGATACCTGCTGCCCGGAATGTGGCACGCAGTATGTCAAGGACGGCTTTGACATCCCCTTTGAGACCTTCCTCGGCTTCGGCGGCGATAAGGTGCCGGATATCGACCTAAACTTTTCCGGCGAATATCAAGCGAAAGCGCACCAGTACACCTTTGAGCTCTTTGGGAAAAACCACGTGTTCCGAGCGGGCACGATTCAGCTGCTCCAATCGAAAACTGCCTACGGCTACGTAAAAAACTACCTCAGCGAGCGCAACATGTTCCTCAGCCGGGTGGAGGAGGACTACCTTACCACGGGCTGCACCGGCGTAAAGCGCACCACCGGCCAGCATCCTGGCGGCATGGTGGTCATCCCTGGCGATTTGGAGGTTTATGACTTCTGTCCGGTGCAAAACCCGCCGGGCAAGGGGAGCGACCACATCATCACCACGCACTTTGACTATCATAAAATGGAAAATAATTTGCTCAAGCTGGATTTGCTCGGCCACGATGACCCGTCCATGATTCGCATGTTGCAGGATTTGACTGGCGTGATTCCGCAGGAAATTCCCCTTGACGATGAGAAAACCATGGAGATTTTCACATCACTGGAACCGCTGAATATTGTCCTTGACAAGAGCTTGAGCAAAAAGGACGAGGAGATTCTAGGTCAAACCGGTGCTTGCGCCATTCCCGAATTCGGAACCGGCTTCGTGCGCGGCATGCTGGAGGACACCACACCCAGTGACTTCGACACCCTGCTCTACCTCTCCGGCTTCTCCCACGGAACTGACGTGTGGCTGGGCAACGCTCAAGACTTGATTCGCAGCGGAACCGCCAGCGTCCGGGAGGCCATCGGCTGCCGCGATGATATTATGCGTTATCTCATTCGCAAGGGCATGCATGAGCGCTTGGCTTTCAAAATTATGGAAAAAGTCCGTAAAGGAAAAGGCCTTGCCAGCGATGAAGAGCAGGCCATGACCGAATTGAAGGTGCCCCAGTGGTACATCGACTCCTGTAAAAAAATAAAGTACCTCTTTCCCCGCGCCCATGCGGTGGCCTATGTGATGATGGCCTTCCGCATTGCCTGGTTCAAGGTGCATCGTCCCATCGCCTTTTATGCCGCCTATTTCTCCATTCGGGCAAAAGCCTTTGACGCAACGGTCATGTGCGTGGGTATCGAGCGGGTTTTGAGTAAGATACGGGAAATCGAAAGCAAGGGCAAGGAGGCCAGTGATGTTGAACTGAACATGATGACCACACTCGAGGTCTGCTATGAGTTTTACCGCCGCGGGTTCCGCTTCACCAGCATGAGCCTACAAGACTGCGATGCAGCAAACTTCCTAATTTCAACGAGCGGCAAAGAGCTGATTCCACCTTTCCTGGCCATTCCGAAGCTCGGCGAGGCAGCAGCGGAATCCATTGTGGAGGCCAGAAATAAGGGAAGCTTTGTGGCCATCGACGAATTTTCTGCCGCCTGCCCGAAGGTGTCAAAGACCCATATTGAGGACCTCAAAGTCATGGGCGTGTTTGGCTCGATGCCCGACGAGCGACAGTTCACGCTTTTTTAGCTTGACATATATGCGGTAGCGTGTTATCGTATTAGCGTGTTAAAGTGAAAGAAAGTAGTGATACCCATGAATACGCCCATCCACACGCCGGAAGGCATGAGAGACCTGCTCTTTTCCGAATGTCGCACCCGTCGGCAGATGCGGGAAACTTTGAGCACCCTGTTTCGCAGACGGGGCTATTTGGAGATTATGACGCCGGAATTGGAATTTTACGATTTGTTTCTGGCCACTGGCGACCCAATTGCGCAGGAGCGCATGGTGAAAGTCATCGACCGCAGCGGGAAAATTCTCGTACTGCGTCCGGACTGCACCACGCCCATTGCACGGGTGGCGGCCACGAAGCTGAAAAACCTACCCATGCCGCAGCGATTTTATTATGACCAGACCGTGTTTCGCTCTGACGATGCCCATCAAGGTACGCAGGGCGATATTATGCAGTGCGGCGTGGAGTTCATTGGTGCGCAGGGAATGAAGTCCCATTTCGAGATTATCGCTCTCGCCATTGATGCTCTCAAATGCTGTCAAGTGCCCATGTTCTATATTGAGCTCGGCCACGTAAATTTCTGCCGTGATTTGCTCGCCCAACTACCGCTGGAGGGCAGCGAAAGCGAGTGGGCATTGGAGCTTATTGAGAAAAAGGATTTCGCTGCACTGGAACACCTGCTGGCACCGCACGGGGATGCAACGCCTTGCCGGATGCTGCGCATGCTGCCGTATCTTTTCGGCGGAGAAGAGGCGCTCTGCGAGGCGGAGCGGCTTGCGCCGGATAACGAGGCGCTGGCCTATCTGCGTGAGCTTTATGAAGGACTCTGCAAGGCGGGATATAACGAGTATATCCGTTTCGATTTGGGGCTCGTCCATAAGATGGACTACTACACCGGTCTGATTTTCCGCGGCTATGCGGCGAAGGCGGGTGCGGCGGTGCTCTCCGGCGGTCGCTATGACAAGCTCGCAGAATCATTGGGTCGCCCGGCGGAGGCTATCGGCTTTGCCGTGGATGTTGACCGCCTTTCCGATGCGGTCGAGTCGGCGGAAATGCCCACGCTTGAAACGGTAATTCATTTTGAAATTGAAGGCTTCACCGCCGCTCTTGCTGCGCTGGAAGCTGCTGCGGAGGGGACGGCAGAGCTCTCACCCTGCCGCAATTTGGAATCCTCGAAGCAGTTGGCGAAAGACAAAGGCGCAAAAACAGTGCTCATTTGTGACAGCAACGGAGAAAGGGCAGTGGAGGTATGAGCAACCGACTGAAAATCGCTCTGACCAAGGGGCGTCTGCAAGAGCAGTCTATCGACTTGTTTGAGACCATGGGGCTCGACTGCACGCCCATCCGCAAGCCCGGCCGCCGTCTGGTACACAGCATTCCAAACTACCCGCTGGACGTGGTGCTGGCCAAAGCCGCTGATGTGATTACCTACGTGGAGCACGGTGTCTGCGACTTGGGTATCGTTGGCAAGGACACCATGATGGAGCGTAGCCGCCCGCTGTACGAGGTGCTAGATTTGGGCTTTGGCCGCTGCCGCTTTGCCTTGGCGATTCCAAAGGACAGTGACTTTTATTTCACCTATCGCACCCGTGTCATCGCCTCCAAATACCCCGAAGTCACCCGTGCTTTTTTCGAGCAAAAAGGCATGGATGTGAACATCATAAAAATTGACGGCTCAGTGGAGCTTGCGCCGCTGCTTGGTCTTGCTGACGGCATTGTGGACATCGTGGAAACTGGTATCACACTGCGGGAAAACGGCCTAATTCCAGTGGAGGATGTGGCGGATGTGTCTGCGCGGCTCATTGTCAATCAAGCCAGCATGAAGCTCTATAAAAAAGAAATATTTGATTTTATTGGTCGCTGCGAAGCTGGTCTGAAGGAGATTGAAGCATGAACATGGAAATTGTCCGTGCAGACGGACAGGCGGAGTGGGCGCTCATTACTCGCCTGCGCCAGCGTGCTGAGGAAGTGCAGTTGGAAGTTGACGAGGTAGTCAAAAACATACTTCTCTCTGTAAAGGAAGAAGGCTTTACGGCAGTGAACCGCTACTCGCAGCAATTTGATGGCGCAACGGTGCGGGAACTCTCTGCTGATGAGCTGAAAGCCGCCTATGACAGCTGCTCTCCGGCGCTCATTGAGGCGATGGAACATTCTGCCGCCAATATTCGGGACTATAATCGGCACATTCTGCTGCAAAGCGCTGAATGGATTTCGCCGGACGGCGGCAAGGTCGGTCGGATTGTGAAGCCGCTGGAGCGTGTCGGCGTCTACGTGCCCGGCGGCAAGGCGGCGTATCCGTCCTCGGTGCTGATGAACATTGTGCCTGCTAAAGTCGCCAGTGTGGAGGAAATCATCATGGTCACGCCACCCACCGACTTCATGAGTCGGGAGGTGCTGGCTGCGGCCTACATCGCCGGTGTTGATCGGGTTTTCGCCGTCGGCGGCGTACAGGCAATCGGTGCGCTCACCTATGGCGCCGGCCCGATTCCGAAGGTCGATAAGCTCACCGGCCCAGGCAACGCCTATGTGGCCGCCGCCAAGCGGATGGTCTACGGAGCAGTGGATATTGACATGGTGGCCGGCCCTTCTGAGGTTCTGGTGATTGCGGATGAAACTGCAAATCCGGACTTCGTGGCCGCCGATTTGCTCAGCCAGGCGGAGCATGACGAATTGGCGAGTGCTATCCTTGTTACTACCTCGGAAAGCCTTGCGCAACAGGCAATTGCCAGCATGAAGCAGCAGATGAACCGGCTCTCCCGCAAAGAGATTATGCAGAAATCGCTGGAAAATTTCGGCGCAGTCATCCTCTGCGACAGCCTATCCCAGTGCGCCGCAGTCAGCAACGTTTTGGCGCCGGAGCATTTGGAAATCGTCACGAAGGAACCTCGTGCCCTCTTGCAGGAAATCAAGCATGCTGGTGCGATTTTCCTCGGCTCTTACACGCCGGAGCCCTTGGGCGACTACATGGCGGGGCCAAATCACGTCTTGCCGACTTCGGGCACGGCTCGCTTTTTTTCGCCCCTCTCCGCCGATGCGTTTGTCACTAGCATGAGTGTGCTGGAGTTTGATCGGGAGAGCTTGCAAGCGGTTGCGGCACAGACCATCGCCTTTGCTGAGAGCGAGCATCTGACGGCGCACGCAAATTCGGTGCAGGTTCGTTTTGAAGGAGATATACCATGAGAGAAGCGCAGGTAAGCAGAAAAACCAAGGAAACCGACATCTCGCTCCGCCTTTGTTTGGACGGAGGAGATGTGGAAATCAGCACAGGCATTGGCTTTTTCGACCATATGCTGGAGGCTTTTGCTGTCCACAGCAAGCTTGGATTGGTGGTGAAGTGTAAAGGAGATTTACATGTCGATGGCCACCACACAGTGGAGGATGTCGGTATCGTTTTGGGTGATACGCTCAAGCAGGCGATAGGGGATAAGCGGGGTATCAACCGCTTTGGGCACAGCTATGTGCCGATGGACGAGGCGCTTGCGCTGACGGCACTGGATTTGTCCGGCCGCCCTTTCCATGTGTACCAGGCGGCCATGCCGCAGGAAAAATGCGGTGACTATGAGACCTGCTTGACGCAGGAATTCATGCGCAGCTTTGCCGTGGCGGGCGGTGTGACCCTGCACCAGCGAGCTTTTTACGGCGACAACGCCCACCACATCACGGAGGCGCTGTACAAATCCCTCGGCCGGGCGCTTCATGCGGCAGTGCGCATCGTTGGCACGGAGCTTGCCTCCACCAAGGGGGTTCTCTGATGGCGAAAACCATTGCGATTGTGGATTATGGCGTAGGAAATCTACGTAGCGTTCAGAACGCTTTAGCCTACATTGGTCAGCAGAGTTTAATTACAGCGGATGCGGTGCAATTGGAGCAGGCCGACGGCATCATTCTGCCCGGCGTGGGAGCCTTTGCCGATGCAGCGGAAAGCTTGCAGCACAGCGGCCTTGTTGATACAATAAAGGTAGAGCTGGAGAGAAAGCCCCTGCTGGGCATTTGCCTCGGGATGCAGCTGCTCTTTGACGGTTCGCAGGAGGGACGCAGCGTGCCCGGTCTCGGCCTAATTCCCGGCGTGGTGGAGCGAATCCAAACGGAAGAAAAACTGCCGCAAATCGGCTGGAATGCCTTGGAAATCAAGGGCGAGGCCAAGCTTTTTCAAGGCATTGACCAAGACGCATATGTCTATTTTGTCCACAGCTACCACTGTGTGCCGCAGGACAAGGCGGCGCTTGCAGCGCAGTGCGATTACGGCACGCTGGTCTGTGCGGCGGTGCAGCAGGGAAATTACTTTGGCACCCAGTTCCATCCGGAAAAAAGCGGTGAAATTGGCTTGCAAATCTTAAAGAATTTTGGAGCGCTGTTATGATTATTTTACCTGCCATTGACCTCAAAGATGGCCAGTGCGTTCGCCTGCAAAAAGGCGAATTCAGCACTGTGCATCAAGTGGCGGCGAGTCCGGTGGAGGTTGCAAAAGACTATAAAGCCCTTGGCGCTCAGTGGATACACATGGTCGACTTGGATGGCGCACTCCATGGAAAGCGGAGCAATGGCGCTCTGGTGGCGCAGACGATTCGTGAGAGCGGCCTGCACGTCGAACTGGGTGGCGGGATGCGTAGCATGAGCGATGTGGAGGAGGCCTTCGCCCTCGGCGTTGCCCGTGTGGTGATTGGCTCGGCGGCGGTGACGAACTGCGATTTCGTGCGGAAAGCTGTGGAGAAGTACGGCGAAAAAGTGGCTGTGGGCATTGATGCGTTGGATAACAGTGTGCGTGTGTCTGGCTGGACGCAGGACAGCGGCATCGACTATCTCGAATTTGCTCGCCAAATGGGCGACTTAGGAGTAAAGTATTTTATCTTTACAGATATTGCAACGGACGGCATGCTCTCCGGCCCTGCTTTTGCCAAACTGGCCACACTACAACAGGTGATCGGTGCGCATATCATCGCCAGCGGCGGTGTGACCACCAACGAGGATGTGCGTCGCTTGGCGGCTATGGGGTTGTATGGGGGCATCGTTGGCAAGGCCTATTATGCGGGAACCATTGACTTGGCGAAAGCCATTGAGGAGGCAGCGACATGTTAGCAAAGCGGATTATTCCATGTCTTGATGTCAAGGATGGTCGGGTGGTAAAGGGCGTTAACTTTGTGGGACTGCGTGATGCAGGCGACCCGGTGGAGTTGGCTAAAATTTATAGCGACAGCGGTGCTGACGAAATCGTTTTTCTGGACATCACCGCCACCCACGAGGGGCGGGACACCATCGACGAGGTGGTGCGCCGCACAGCTAAAGAGGTGTTCGTTCCGTTAACGGTCGGCGGCGGAATCCGCAGCCTCGAGGACTTTGCACGCACACTGCGAGCAGGCGCAGACAAAATCTCCATAAACTCTGCCGCCGTGCGGGATAAAACGCTCATTGAGCGGGCGGCGGAACGCTTCGGCTCACAGTGCGTGGTGCTGGCGGCGGATGGTCGCAAGCGGAGAGATGGAAGCTACGAGGTGGTCATCAACGGCGGTCGGATGGGCACAGGCATGGATTTAATCGAGTGGGTGATCGAGGCGCAAAAGCTGGGGGCAGGGGAGATTCTGCTCACCAGCATGGATGCAGACGGCACAAAGGCCGGCTTCGATCTTACCATGACCAAGGCGGTGGTGGAGGCCGTCTCTATTCCCGTGATTGCTTCGGGCGGCTGCGGGAGCCTGGCGCACTTTGCGCAGGTGTTCGAAAAAACCAACTGCGATGCGGCGCTGGCGGCGTCCCTGTTCCACTTCGGCGAGCTGACAGTGCCACAGGTCAAGCGCTATCTGGCACAGCAAAAAATACCGGTTCGGCTAAACGAGGTGTAAAGCAATATGGATTTACAGCGTTTTTTTCAAAAAGACACACTGACACCGATTATCATTCAAGATTGCAACAGCAAAGAGGTGCTCATGCTGGGCTATACGAACGAGGAGGCCTTACGCTTCACACTCAAAACCGGAACGGCCTGGTTCTGGAGTCGTAGCCGCAGCCAGCTTTGGAACAAGGGGGAGACCTCAAAAAACTTCCTGCATGTGCAGGAGATTCGCTATGACTGCGACGAGGATACGCTTTTGTACCTGTGTAGGCCCGACGGTCCAACCTGTCACACGGGAGAGCGCTCCTGTTTTTACCGTATATTAGAGGAGGAAAACCCATGAACACGCTGGAGCAGCTTCATGACGTGATATTGCAGCGACAAAGAGAGCCGCAGGAGGGCTCTTACACCTGCTATTTATTTGAAAAGGGCTTGGACAAGATTCTCAAAAAAGTAGGAGAAGAGTGCAGCGAGACGATCATTGCCGCAAAAAACGGCAACCGGGAAGAGATTGTTAACGAGGCTTCGGATTTGATTTTTCACCTGCTTGTGATGTTGGCGAACGAGTCAATTCCGGTCTCCGACGTACTAGAGGAATTGGAAAAACGCAGCGGAAAAATTGGCAATCTGAAGCAGATGAAGCAGACGGACAAGGACACATAGCAGATTACAGTATATTTTTTGCATGAAAAAATATTGAAAATAGTAAATTATTTTATGATTCCCCTGCAAAAAAGCAGGGGAATCATTGCATGAAAGTATAAATAAATAATTATTTTGATATTTTCGGTTTTGGAGGCGCTTTATAATTATTCATGAAAAATTGCCATAGAGGTTTGACATATGCGGCGTTTTTCTGTAAACTAAAGGAAGAAAAATAACGACTGAGATTGGGGTGCTTTCATGGCAAATAGAAGAGATCGAATCTCTCCGGCGGTCATCCGCCGCTTACCGAGATATTATCGGCAGTTGACAGATTTAATGAACATGGGAATTGAGCGTATTTCCTCCGGTGATTTAGGGGAATCGATGGGGTTGACTGCATCGCAAATCCGTCAAGATTACAGCTGCTTTGGCGAGTTCGGTCAGCAGGGCTATGGCTATAATGTGGTTCGTCTGCGGGCAGAGCTGGCCACTATTTTGGGCATGGAGCAAAAGCATACGGCCATCATCATCGGCGTGGGCAACCTCGGCCGTGCACTGATGGAAAATTTCCACTTTGACTCTTATGGCGTTGCGCTCATCGGCGGCTTTGACCTCAATCCCGGTCTGCACGGGAAGGTTTTTGGCGGTGTTGAAATTTTTCCTCTGGAGCGGCTGAAGAGCTTTGTGAAGGAGAACCCGGTGAGCATTGCCGTGCTGGCGGTGCCGCAAGTGGTGGCGCAGCCGCTGACAGAGACGTTGAGCAAGTTAGGTATCCAAGGACTTTGGAACTTTACCAACGTGGAAGTAAAGCCTTGTGAAAACGAAACAATGATTGTGGAAAACGTGCACTTTTCCGACAGCTTGCTGGCGTTGAGTTATATGATTTCTGAGGAAGGCGATGGTGCAAAGTGAAACGAACCATCTCCCTCGTGTTGACCTGCGCCTTGATGATTGGGCTGGTTTATGCAATTGCTACAGGGGGCACTGCGGGTGACCCTTTGATTTCCCTCAAGCATATGAATGAAACATTTTTCCCTGCTCTTTTAGAGGAGGGAAATCTGCGTATTGACCAATATAGGCAGACCCTTGTCCAAAAAGTGGATAACCGACTGCAATTGAGCAATCCGCAGCAGGATATGCTAGACGGCAACGTTTTCTATGAGAGCGCCTACCTTGATGTGCGAGTGAAAAAGGGCGACAGCCTAACCCTGCTTCAAGGCAGTAGCATGCTCGCCTACGCCGGACAGATTCAAGTNTACCACGGCGGTACAGTGGTTGATGCAACAACCGGAACAACAGTGGCCTCNGGNAGNAGTTTAACGCCGTTCCATCGCTATATTGTGGCNGAGAATACCACNGCGGAGTTTCGGGTGACCNGNGATACNGCAGTGCTTGCGCCNGAAGGCTATTATACACTGGCTTACAGCGCAGAGACGGATTATAGCGCATTGGCGGATGCGCTCAAGCTACTNAATCTGTTTCGCGGTACTGACCGTGGCTTTGGCAAGGGCTATGATTTGGAGCGAGTACCTACCCGCATAGAGGGCTTGGTCATGTTCCTGCGCCTCATTGGCGAGGAGCAGCATGCGCTGGCCTTCACCGGCGGCGAGCGCTTTGCTGATGTGGCCGATTGGAGCAGGGGCTACGTCTCCTATGCGTACCATATGGGCTATACCAAAGGCGTAGGCATGAATGGCGCAGGGCAGAGGCTCTTTAACCCCAACGAGACCATTTCCGCATCTGAATATATGACCTTTCTGCTTCGTGCGCTAGGCTACAGCGATAGTGCGGGAGAGTTTTCGTGGGATACCTCGTTGCTTTTCGCTGGGAGCAGCGGCCTTTTGACCGCCGGAGAGCAGAGCATGCTGCAAAATCAAGTTTTTTACCGTGCGCAAGTGGCCTACCTGTCCTACTTTTTCCTTGACAGCACCCTCAAGGACAGCACGCAAAACCTGGCAGACAAGTTAATATCCAATCAAATATTTTCTTCCACTCTGCTCATGCAGGTGCAGGGCGGCTTGATGGTCACACGAAAGTAAACAAGGGAACAAAGGAAAGGGATGGTCAAATACAATGGCAATGACAATGACGCAAAAAATCCTAGCTCGCTCGGCAGGCCTAGAGCAAGTAGTCCCCGGGCAACTGATTGAGGGCAAGCTGGATTTGGTTATGGGCAACGATATTACGGCGCCGGTGGCAATCACGGAATTCGAAAAGGCTGGATTTACAAGCGTGTTTGATCGGCAGCGGGTGGCCATTATTTTGGATCACTACACACCATGTAAGGACATTCAAGCGGCACAGCTATGCAAGCAGGCTCGTGAATTTTCCCGTCGGCAGAAGCTGGAGCATTTTTATGACGTGGGTTGCATGGGCGTGGAGCATGCGCTTGTGCCCGAAAAGGGACTGGTTGCACCCGGCGAGTGCATCATCGGCGCTGACTCCCACACCTGTACTTACGGTGCTTTGGGTGCATTTTCCACCGGTGTTGGTAGCACGGACATGGCAGCGGGCATGGCAACGGGATTGAGCTGGTATCGCGTGCCTGCGGCGATTAAGGTTTTGCTCACTGGCAGTCTGCCGCAATATGTGTCCGGCAAGGACGTAATTCTGCACTTGATTGGCCTCATTGGTGTTGACGGTGCGCTGTATCAATCCTTGGAATTCCAGGGCGAGGGTGTTTCCGCTCTTTCAATGGACGACCGCTTTACGATTTCTAATATGGCTATTGAAGCCGGAGCAAAGAACGGCATCTTCCCGGTCGATGAGAAAACCGTCGCTTATCTCGACGGTCGAGTTACTCGTGATTACACTGTCTTTGAGGCAGATGCAGACGCTGAATACGCCCATGAGGTAGTGATTGACCTAAGTACCCTCAAACCCACGGTTTCCATGCCGCACCTGCCCAGCAACACCAGAACCATTGAGGAAGTAAAAGGGCTTCTCATTGATCAGGTGGTTATCGGTTCTTGCACCAATGGCCGTATTTCCGACTTGCGCTCTGCGGCAGCCATCATGAAGGGCAAGACAGTTGCTTCCAACGTGCGTTGTATCGTGATTCCCGCTACACAGGAGGGTTACTTGCAGGCTATGGACGAGGGGCTGATTGAAATCTTCATCCGTGCCGGTGCAGCGGTGTCCACACCCACCTGCGGCCCATGCCTCGGCGGTCATACCGGCGTTATGGCGGAAGGCGAGCGGGCGGTGGCAACGACCAACCGTAACTTTGTTGGCCGCATGGGTCATGTGGAATCAGAAGTGATTCTGGCAAGCCCTGCGATTGCTGCTGCTTCGGCCATTGCCGGATGCTTAGCAGACCCGGCAGAAGTGTGAGGAGGGAAGACAATGGCTAAGATTTATCGTTACTTTGACAACGTCGATACCGACGTAATTATCCCCGCCCGTTATCTCAATGCGCCGGACGAGGCTTCCCTCGCTTCGCACTGCATGGAGGATATTGACGCAGAGTTTGCCAAAACCGTCAAGGCGGGTGACATCATCGTTGCCGGACAGAATTTCGGCTGCGGCTCCTCTCGCGAACATGCACCTATTGCCATCAAGGCCTGTGGTGTGCAGTGCGTGATTGCCGCATCCTTCGCCCGTATTTTTTACCGCAACGCCATCAACATCGGCTTCCCAATCATGGAATGCCCGGAGGCTGCGGCGGACATCAAGGCAGGCGAGGAGATTTCCGTCTGCTTTGAAACAGGTGTTATCACCAATGCAACCAGAGGAAAGACTTACCAAGCCAACCCGTTCCCACCCTTTATCTCTCAGATCATCGAGCATGGTGGCCTGCTGAATTCTCTCAAATTACGGGGTGTTGCAAAATGAAGTACAAAATTGCCCTAATTCCCGGCGACGGCATCGGCCCGGAGGTCATCGGCGAGACAGTCAAGGTACTCGGTGCGCTGGGCAAAAGGTTTGGCCATGCGTTTGAATATGTTGAGGTTCCCATGGGTGGCTGTGCCACCGATGCTCGCGGCGTGAGCTATCCGGAAGGCACAGCTGAAACCTGCAAAAGCTGTGATGCCATCCTTCTTGGCGCAGTGGGCGGCCCAAAGTGGGATGGCCTGCCTGCGGAGCAGCGGCCGGAAACAGCGCTGCTTCATATCCGCCAGGACTTGGGATTATTCGCCAATTTACGTCCGGCAACCCTGCGCAAGCCGCTTGCCGCCGCTTGTCCGCTGCGTAGCGATATTGCGGCGAAGGGCATTGATATGCTCATTGTACGCGAACTCACCGGCGGCATCTATTTTGGCAAACGTGAGCGCTACATGACCGAGGACAGAGGCGAAGAAGCCTCTGATTTGATGGTCTATTCCGAGTTCGAGATTGAGCGTATTGGCCGTCGAGCTTTTGAGCTGGCGATGGTACGCTCGAAAAAGCTCACCTGTGTCCACAAGGCAAACGTCCTGGAAAACTCTCGCCTCTGGCGCAGCGTGATGCACCGCATGAAGGAGGATTACCCCGAAGTCGCCTATTCGGATATGTATGTGGATAACTGCGCCATGCAAATTGTTCGTGCGCCCTATGAATTTGATGTGCTGGTAACGGGCAACATGTTTGGAGACATTCTTTCCGACGAGGCATCTATGGTTACCGGCTCTATTGGTCTGTTGCCCTCCGCCTCTTTGGGCGAGAGCGGCTTAGGACTCTACGAGCCGATTCACGGCTCTGCCCCCGACATTGCCGGGCAGGATAAAGCAAACCCTGTGGCAACGATTCTCTCTGCGGCGATGATGCTACGCTATTCCTTTGGCTTGGAGCAGGAGGCAAAGGCTCTTGAAGATGCAGTGGATGCGGTTTTGAACCAAGGCTATCGCACAGCAGATATGCCTATGAGTGAGGAAACTACCCTTGTCGGCACAGTGCAAATGGGTAATCTCATTACAGAAAGCGTGTGAGCCATATGGTTTTGACCATTGATATTGGGAACTCTACCATCGTATTCGGTCTGTTTCATGAAAGTGGGGAGCTTTTGTTCCGCTCGGCCTTGGAGAGCCTGCACAGCAAAACAGCGGATCAGTGGGCGATTGACTTAAACGGAGTGTTTCAACTCTATGATTATCAGCCGCATAAGGTTAAAGGCGCTATCATGTCAAGCGTTGTGCCCCCTGCGACGGGAACGCTGTTTCATGCCGTCGTCAAGGTAACAGGCAAAGAGCCGATTATCGTCTCACCGGAGCTAAAGAGCGGAATGAGTATGTACAACAACATGAAAAACCAGCTCGGCAGCGACATCATTGCCAACTGTGTTGCCGCTCTGCACAAATATGAGGGCCCTATGCTTGTTATTGACATGGGAACGGCGACAACCGTCTCTTTGCTGGATGACAAGGGCGTTTATTATGGCATCTTCATCATCCCCGGCATGGGAACCATGCTGGAGGCGCTTTCTCAAAGAGCGGCGCAGCTACCGTTTATTTCTATTGATTTGCCCGAAGCACCGCCGATTTTGGGAACAAATACAGTGGATGCGATGCAGGGTGGTATTCTCTATGGAAACGCAGCGCTGCTTGATGGTATCATCGAGCGCATTGAGCAGGTTCATGGCAGCGTTAAGACCGTGGTGACTACAGGCGGCAATGCGCGTTTTGTGGTAAAATATTGTAAGCGAGAGATTCAAAATGATCAGCATTTGTTGTTAGAAGGATTGTTTCAACTATACAAGTTAAATGGTGGAGGAAATACCATATGAAGCCGAAAAACACAAATACGAATGTGCAGTATTTAGCTTATCTTGGCGCTCTGGTCGGTTTGCTTCTGCTTCTAAAGCTCACACCGCTCGGTATGATTCCGATTGGCCCTCTTGAGATTACGACGCTGAACCTGCCGGTTATTATCGCTGCAATTGTACTGGGCCCGTCGGCCGGTGCAATTTTGGGTGCGGGCTTTGGTCTGCTGAGCTTTTGGGACTGCTTTGGCAATAGCGTGCTTGGCGTGGCTCTGCTTTCCATGAATCCGTTTTTCACATTCTTGGTTTGTGTGCCGACCCGTATTCTCACGGGATATTTTTGCGGTAAAATTTTTGAGACTCTCAACCACAGGGCAAAGGGAAAAAATCTGATGCCCTTTATGGCTGGTTCACTGTCCGGCTCTCTGCTCAACACGGTGCTGTTTGTGACGATGCTACTGGTTCTTTTCGGAAGCTCCGCACCCATTATGGCGTGGCGGGGCGAGGCGGGCTTAATCGGCTTTATTGCACTTATAGTTGGTGTTAACGGCGTTGCTGAAGCAGTCGCCTGCATCTTTATCGGTACAGCGGTGGGGTTCCCTCTTTATCGGCAAGTCCACCGCAAATAGGAAATTCTTCGGAAGAAAAGGAGCACCCCCTATGAAAGAACTATCACAGTGCGCATTGGGCGTACAGGGGTCAACAACGCTCGCCATTGATGCCATGTTCAAAAGCATGCGTGCCAGAGGAGAGGATGTCATCGGCTTTGCGGCCGGAGAGCCGGATTTTAATACGCCGGAGCATATCAAGCAGGCGGGGCGACAGGCCATTGAGGATAACTTTACCCGCTACACGCCAACGGCGGGCATCTTGCCCTTACGAGAGGCCGTGTGTCAGCGCTTGAAGGAGGACTGTGGTCTTTCTTACGAGCCGAATCAAATTGTTGTCGCTTCCGGTGCAAAATCGGCTGTCTTTGCGGCGATTCAAGTTTTGGCGAATCCGGGCGACGAAATCATTCTTCCGGCGCCTTACTGGGTGAGTTATTATGAGCTGATTCAAATGGCCGGAGCCATCCCGGTGGTTGTAGAAACGACGGAGGAAACCGGCTTTAAGATGACGCCAGAGGCTCTGAAAGCTGCTGTAACAGGAAAAACAAAGGCTCTGATTCTAAATAATCCAAGCAATCCCACCGGTGCGGTCTACACAAAGGCGGAGCTGGAAGCCCTTGCGAGCGTGTGTGTTGAGCAGGATTTGTACGTGGTGGCCGATGAGATTTATTACCGCTTGATTTATGGCGATATGATTTTCACCAGCTTTGCGAGTTTAGGCGAAGCGGTTAAGGAGCGCACGATTTTAATTAACGGCGTTTCTAAATCCTATGCGATGACCGGTTGGCGCTTAGGCTATGCGGCGGCACCCGAGCAGATTATCACTCTGATGACAAACTATCTCAGTCACGCCGCTTCAGCGCCAAGCTCAATCTCCCAAAAGGCGGCGGTGGAGGCGCTCATTGGTTCGCAGGAGCCCATCGAAGAGATGCGGCAGGCCTTTGAGAGTCGTCGGGATTTCTTTGTGGAGCGACTCAACCAAATTGAGGGTGTGAGCTGCCAAAAGCCGGACGGTGCCTTTTACATTATGATGAACTGCTGTGAGCTTTTTGGCCGCCATTTACATGGTAAGCTGATTGAAATGGTGGATGATTTTGCAGAGGTATTTTTGAGCGTCGGAAAAGTAGCGGTCGTACCCGGCACCGGGTTCGGTGCGCCCAACTATATTCGCTGGTCCTATGCCACTGATTTGGATAGTATTCGTGAAGGGCTGAACCGTTTGGAGGCATTTTTGAAATGATAGACAGAGATAGATACAAAAGCCCGCTTTCCGAGCGGTATGCAAGCGATGAAATGCAATATATATTTTCCTCGCGAAAAAAGTTTTCGACATGGAGACGCTTTTGGGTATCGTTGGCTCGAGCTCAGCAGGAGCTGGGTCTTCCAGTGAGCCCACAGCAGGTAGCGCAGCTTGAGGCGCATGTGGACGATATTGATTTCGAAAAGGCGGCGGAGTACGAGCGCCAATTGCGCCACGACGTAATGGCGCATGTACACACGTACGGTGACCTCTGTCCTAATGCAAAGGCCATCATCCATTTGGGCGCAACGAGCTGCTATGTTGGTGACAACACGGACGTGATTGTCATGCGAGAAGGCTTGCTGCTTTTGCAGGACAAGCTGGTGGGTGTGATTGCAGCGCTGGCGAAATTTGCTGACAAGTACAAAGCCTTGCCAACTCTTGGATTCACCCACTTTCAACCGGCACAGCTGGTCACAGTCGGCAAGCGAGCCACCCTTTGGATGAACGAATTACTGCTGGATTTGGAAGAATTGGAGTTTCGCATTGCAGGGCTGAAGCTGCTCGGCTCAAAGGGAACTACCGGAACGCAGGCCAGTTTCTTGGCGCTCTTTGACGGCGACCATGAAAAGTGCAAGGAGCTTGACCGGAAAATCTGCAATGAAATGGGATTTGCCGACGTAGTGCCTGTCTCTGGGCAGACCTACTCCCGCAAAGTAGACGCTGCCATTTTAGCAACTCTGTCTGGTATTGCGCAAAGTGCATCAAAATTCGCAAACGATTTGCGGCTGCTCTCTCATCTGAAGGAAGTTGAAGAGCCTTATGAGAGCAAACAAATTGGTTCTTCTGCCATGCCTTACAAGCGCAACCCCATGCGCTCGGAGCGAATTTGCTCCCTGGCGCGCTACGTAATTACCAATGCGCAAAATCCGGCTCAAACGGCTGCGGTGCAATGGTTTGAACGCACCCTCGACGACTCGGCCAACAAGCGTATTGCGGTTGCGGAATCTTTTTTGGCTGTGGATGCAATTTTGAATATTTACCGCAATATTGCCGGCGGCATGGTGGTTCACGAGCAGATGATTGCACGACATATTCAAGAAGAACTGCCCTTTATGGCCTCGGAGAATATCATGATGGCAGCGGTGAAGCAGGGCGGAGACCGTCAAGTGTTACATGAGCGCATCCGAATCCTTTCGCTAGAAGCTGGAAGTAATGTGAAAGATAAGGGCTTGCCAAACAATCTCATTGACTTAATTGCTGCTGACTCTGCGTTTGGGATGAACAGGGAGGACTTGTCCGCTCATCTTAATCCTTCGGATTACATCGGGCGTTGTCCGGAACAGGTTTGTGATTTTTTGCAGAATATTGTTGCACCCGTACTTTCACGATACCCAAATGCAGGGGACGTGCAGGGAGAGTTGCGTGTGTAAAGCGCCTTTCCCTTACAAAAACGCGCAGACTTTATGACAAACAAAAATCACTGTAAAGCCATAGACTTTACAGTGATTTTATTTTGTATAAAACGAGGGAAGAGCAGTTATACCAATACCTTCTTCAGTTGAGCGAAGCGAGGCAGGGAGTTGACCAGTGGCCGCTCCGGCTCACCTTGAATGAGTGGGAGAATATAGGCGTCAACGTCGTCAGTGAGGAAATTGCCCTCCGGCGTAATCCAGTCCAGTGGCACTTTTTTCTCCGTATTGGCCACGGAGGCCAGATCCAGCAGGGTTGTAACGCAGGTGTAAACACCGTTTTTGCGGGTACAATCATAGGCCACCATTTTATCGGTGCTACCGGACACAGCGGCTTCTACAGCAGTTTTCCCGGTCAAGTATGATTCCTCAATATCGGTGTTGGATGCACAGTGAGAGGCGCAGCGCTGCAACAGAGATAGCTCAATGCCTCGCACCTTTGCACCGGTTTTGTTTTTTACGATATCGGCCAGCAGAGCAGCAAGGCCGCCGAGCTGCGCATGGCCAAAGCCGTCGGTCGCAGAGACCTCCGCCTCGGAAACAAACCTGCCATCGGCGTAATGGATGCCCTCGGAGACAGCCACCAAGCACTTGCCCTTTTTTTCATAAATCCGCTGCACATCGGCAAGGAATTTATCCATATCGAAGCTTACCTCCGGTAGGTAAATTAAATCAGGGCCATAACCGGAAGCGCAAGCGACCTTTGCAGCGGCGGTGAGCCAGCCCGCATGACGCCCCATGATTTCAATGACGGTGACCATGCCTGTGTCGTACACATGGGCATCACGATGCACTTCCATGCAGGTGGTGGCAATGAACTTTGCGGCACTGGAAAAGCCGGGGCAATGGTCAGTGCCAAAGAGGTCATTATCAATGGTCTTTGGAATACCCATTACACGGCACTCCCAGCCCGATTTTTGCATGTACTTGCTGATTTTATTGCAGGTATCCATGGAGTCGTTGCCGCCATTGTAGAAGAAATAGCGCACATCATATTTTTTGAACACCTCAAGAATCCGCTTATAATCGGTATCATCCACATCGGGATTGGCCAACTTATAGCGGCAGGAGCCAAGAGCGGAGGAGGGAGTATACTTCAAAATTGCTAGCTCGGCCGGGTCTTCCTTGCTCATATCATAGAGTTGTTCTGCCAGAACTCCCTTGATGCCATAGGCTGCGCCATAGACACTTGTTATGTGAGGACTGGCAAGTGCGGCTTCAATCGCCCCCTGCGCACTGGCATTGATAACAGCGGTCGGGCCACCAGACTGACCAATGATGCATGCGCCTTTTAATTCACTCATGGTTTTGAACCTCCCAAAGAATAGAATCTTTCTACTTTTATTATTGTAGCATAAGTGCTTGCTTTTTTCAACAATGCCTGTTAAAATTATTGATGGTGAAGTGACGGACTTTTGACCGCAATTGTTAAAGGAGTTGAGCATCATGCCACTAGTAAATTCAACCGGAATGTTCAAAAAAGCCTATGATGGCGGATATGCCATCGGCGCATTCAACGTCAACAACATGGAAATCGTGCAGGGTATCACCGAGGCAGCCAAAGAGCTGAATGCCCCTTTGATTCTTCAAGTTTCCGCCGGTGCACGAAAGTATGCAAAGCACGCTTATCTTGTCAAGCTTGTAGAGGCCGCTTTAGAGGATACAGATCTTCCGATTGTACTTCATTTGGATCATGGTGCGGATTTCGAGGTTTGCAAATCCTGTATTGACGGCGGTTTCACCTCTGTCATGATTGACGGTAGCCATCACAGCCTTGAGGATAACATCAAGCTAACCAAGCAGGTGGTGGAGTACGCTCGTGACCGTGGTGTCACGGTAGAAGGTGAGCTGGGCCGTCTGGCGGGCATTGAGGACGACGTGAACGTCTCTGCCGAGGATTCTTCTTACACCGACCCGGATGAGGTGCAAGAATTTGTCGAGCGTACCGGTGTTGACTCGCTGGCCATTGCCATCGGCACAAGCCACGGTGCGTTCAAGTTCAAGCCCGGCCAAGACCCGAAGCTTCGCTTTGACATCCTTGAAGAAGTGGGCAAGCGTCTGCCCGGTTTTCCAATCGTATTGCATGGCGCTTCTTCGGTCATTCCGGAGTACGTTCAAACCATCAACGCCAACGGTGGTAACCTCGCTGATGCCATTGGTATTCCGGAGGACATGCTTCGTGAGGCAGCACGCATGGCAGTATGTAAAATCAATATTGACTCCGATTTGCGCTTGGCAATGACTGCCGGTGTCCGCCAGTATTTCAACGAGCATCCGGAGCATTTTGACCCCCGTCAATATCTCTCGCCTGCTCGTGACAACATTCGTGACTTGGTTCGCCATAAGCTTGTCGCCGTATTAGGCTGCGACGGCAAGGCATAAAGAATAATAGAAGCGCCCGTTGCAATTGCAACGGGCGCTTTTTCACTTTATTTTTCTTGTGGCATAGGATAAATTGAGGTGAATCCTATGCAAATCGTGCCATATAATCGGGAAAAAGCCGTAGACTACGCCCACACATGGGCTTTTCGCCGCAATCCGAGCTTTTCGGATTTTTCTGCCTTAGGTGGAAATTGTACCAATTTTATTTCGCAATGCGTCTATGCCGGGAGCGGAATCATGAATTTTCGTTCTGTTTTTGGCTGGTATTATCGTAGCATGAATGACCGAAGCCCGTCGTGGACAGGCGTTGAGTACTTCAATAATTTTTTACAGAGAAGAGAAGAAAATGTCGGTCCATTTGCAGAGGAAAGTAATATTTTCAGTGTTGAAATGGGAGATGTCATCCAGCTGCGCTTTCATGGAAATCAAGCTTTTTCCCACAGCCTGCTTGTGGTGGAAAAACGGCAGGGGAGAGCCCTATCTAACATCCTAATCGCCACAAACAGTGATGATTCGAATCATCGGCCATTATCCACATATACTGCGGCGGAATATCGACCGCTGCATGTTTTAGGTTTACGGAAATAGGAATTATTTCTTTTTGGACTTGATTTTTGCCAGTGGATTTGCCTGCATGGCCTCCCGTAGATTTGCATTGTCCACATGGGTGTAAATCTGAGTGGTATTAAGGTTGTCGTGGCCCAAAATTTCCTGTAAAGTGCGCACATCCACACCGTTTTGCAGCATCAGTGTAGCGGCGGTGTGCCGTAGCTTATGCGGAGAATACTTTTCGGCGTCAAGCCCGGCACTTTTTAAGTGTTTTTTTACCAGCAATTCCACAGTGCGCACCGTGATGCGGGAGCGTTGCTGACTCAAGAAAACGGCATTTTTTTCCAGCGAAGTAATGCCGTTTCGCAGTACCAAATGATCCTCCAAAGCCGCCTGACAGGAAGGATTGAGGTATACAATCCGCTCCTTGTTGCCCTTGCCGAGTACCCGCAAATAATCCTGCCGAATATCGGACAGATTCAAACCAACAAGCTCAGAAACACGCAAACCGCAGTTCAAAAACAATATGAGCATGCAGTAGTCTCGCACTTGATGTTTGCCCGAGACGGCATTGAGGAGTTGAATTGATTCTTCGAGCGCTAAATATCTAGGTAGAGATTTTTTAATTTTCGGCGTGTCTAAATCCTGCACAGGATTATCTTTGAGCACCTTTGCCTTAACCGTGAGGTATTTGAAGAAGGAGCGAATGGTAGACACCTTGCGAGCGCGGGAGGCGTTGTTCAAACCACGGTCACGGCTGAGATAGCTCATATAGCCGTAAATATCCGTGAGGGTAATGCTTTGCACCAACGTCAAATCTACGGACTGAATGGACTGCTGGTTAACCGTTTCGACGGCAAGCTCCAAACCGTTTCTGGAGGCTAGGATGTAACGAAAGAAACTACGCATATCCAAAAAGTATTCATCAATGGTTTTTTTAGAGTGCCCTTGAATAGTCTCATGGTAAACCAAAAAGTCACAAAGGATTTGCGGCGATTCTGCACGATAATTCATAAGCGTAGCGAATGATGGGAAGCGTTTCCGGCAATGAAAGGCAAGCAGGAACCCAAATCATTGGATACCAGAGCTTCAAGAGGAGTAAAATGTATATTAGCTCTTCCCTTAATTTCGCAAAATATTCATTTTGCGAAATTTTGTCAATTCGCTGTTTCACCCTCCTCTCGCTTAAATCTCCATACTAAATTGGAACACCTTTACAGGCAAAATCCCGGTCTGCGAGGCGAACCGGAATTGCTAGCTACAAAATCGCCGCCAGTGCTTCCCGAATATTCTTCACCCGAATCAGCGTCAAGCCCGGCATCTCACGAATTACCTGCTTTCCACTATTGGCCGGAATTAGGCATTTCGTGAAGCCCAGTCGACTAACCTCTAACAATCGCTGCTCCAGCGAGTTCACCGAGCGCAGTTCTCCGGTCAGCCCAACCTCCCCTATTGCCGCCAAATCGCTAGGAACAGGC
>JGI994J12354_10000909_pt1 | contig 30312 bp, 25 predicted proteins | sample IntmicLarv3ML3BL_FD_12354 | JGI IMG/M metagenome (IMG submission 12354) | reverse complement strand
GACGGCAAACAGTATCATGTAGCCCTTCCGGTAGAAGTTTTAGACTTTTATGTAGAGTTTGATGAAGAGACTTTTGAAAGTTGGGGTAGTGATTACAGTAAAAACGTTAACGAGTATGGAGTAGAGTTTGAATATATCGGCAGTTGCTACGCTGCCTTAACTACAAACGAAAACCAAACAATAGCAAAACGTATTAATTTTATAAATATAGGAAGTTACGCTAAAATACCTTTAAAAGTAACAAAGCTCGATGGTACGAGTCCAACAAATGTTACATGGTCAAAAATTATACTTAACGGTGATAAAGAAGACTTTTCTATTACGCCAAACGGTAATAAAGCTGTGTTAACTAATAACAGTAGTGGTTCTTTTGAGGTATATTTGGTAGTTAAGGTAGGAGAGTATTCTTTGCCTATCTATATTTGATAGTTAAGGTAGGAGAGTATTCTTTGCCTATCAGTATAGGGTTAAACTAAGCATAGCTTCCGCGAAAAAAACGCGGAAGCTTTATTTTTAAATGGTCTTCCCCGGAACAGACGGATGTGATATAATATATTAGTGAGGTTTTTCTTTGGAAAACAAGTACATCCACCGTTCAAAAATAAGTAGGTCAAAGTTTCGATTATAAAATTATTTGCTTTAGATCTAACATCAACTCAAATAACTGCATTGACCGGCTTGAACCTAAAGATGACAGATTCACTTGTCAATAAAATCCGCACAAGAATTTTATTGACAAGTAAAAACAATTCTGTTTCCGGAGAGACAAGAAGCTGACGAGAGTTATTTTGGATCCAAACGTGTAAAATGTCGCAGAGAGCGTAGTGCAGGGAGTAAAACGATTGCTTTTGTCTTTACAAACGCAACGGAAAAGTATATATAGTAAATCACGCTTGAAAATTTCGCTGTTCCGGGGAAGACCCTAAAATTAAAATTGGTAATACATCACAAAAAATGATTCAAAATAATCTTATTAACAAATTTTACACGCGTAAGTGTCAAATCGCCAAAATGTTTTATGCAGCAGAGTAAATCGTAATGAAAGCACAGGTTGCCTAATTCTTTTTGCTGAAGTTAAATATGATTTCTTTATATCACTATCACATAATCCGTTATATGTGGTCAACAAGTAGAAAATCTCATGAATTGATTTTTCTACCAGCTCATTATTTTCATAACCTAATCTAAGCAATAATTTTAGTTCTCCCGCGTTCTGTTGAATTGCTATATGTCTAAAACATACGCTTCGAGGCTCCCATTCCGGATATAATTTGCTTGCGTATTCTAATTCATTAATTCGATTCTCCGTACTGAAAAAATTATTTATAGATAATCCATACGGCGTTTGAATATGCCACGCGTCAATTTTCTCATTATATGTTGACAAAATGTAATCAACACCTTTTTTTATAGCTTCGCATTGCACGTTTACGCCAAAATCCAACATTTTATTCATATGATAACAAGTGCTGACAATGCTATTGTCCCAAGAACCATTTGTCTGCTGCTCTGCCTTAATATTTTCGACTAATAAACACACCGCTTTATCATCGTCCGGTTCGTTTGTATTAAAGATTAGCCTTTTTGTCAGCAAGCAATATTCGCTTAGTTGTCCCAATGTCCACTGTTTGGGGTCATAGTGAAATTCATTGTTTAAGATTAAATCATCCAATATTCCAACGTGTTGAAGAGCGCGCAGTATATCAAAACTTATCTTTTCACTATTCTTCTTTTTCCATGAGCCGTTTTTATTTTGTTTTTTAAATAATGTCGGGAGCATCGGCACAACGAGTTTTTCAGCTGTTGACTCAGGCAGATCTGGAATCAAATACCAACTTTCATTCTCTAAAACATTTTCAAAAACATGCGGGGCACAATGGTCAGAATTCAATATTTTATCTTGATAATTCTTTGATTTTAGTAAAACTATTATACCTGTCATAGTGCATCTTAACATATCTATTTATCTTTGGAGGTGCCCTTTATATCCTGTAACAATAATAATACAAATCTGTCAATGTCAAATAAAACAAATCATATAATTGAAAAAGCTGGATCAAAACTCAAGTTATACCTAAGAAAGATTGAGGAAAGAAGATTACGATGGATAAGTCGTAAAAGAATATACATCAAAAAAAACAAACTATTACAAACTAACTATAAGAGAATTTTTTCGTCCGTTTTGGGATGCAGATTGAACGTGGCGAGATGAGGTGTATTTTAATACTCCGAATATCGAAGACTCGTTCAAAGCGGCTTTAGCCGCGGTCTGCGCCCAAAACGGACGAAAAAAAAATTATTTTAAAGCGGTACGCGCCTGTTCAACAATCTCTGTAAATGCTTTTTCGTCGTTGATAGCTATCTCTGACAGCATCTTGCGGTTGATCTCAATACCGGCTTTATTAAGTCCATTAATAAAGTTTGAGTATGTCATATCGTTTGCGCGGCACGCGGCGTTAATACGCGCAATCCATAAACTGCGAAACTGTCTCTTTTTCTCTTTTCGACCACGGAATGAATCATCCATAGCCTTTATGACAGCTTCTTTAGCAGTCTTTATCAAACGATGTCGTCCGCCCCAATAACCTGAAGCATCTTTTAATATTCTTTTATGACGTTTGTGGGTTATAATACCACGTTTTATACGAGTCATTTTTCTTTTTCTCCCTTTCTCGATTCCCACCGAAAATATATTTTCGGGGACACGGAGGTTACTAAATAATCTATTTTTATTTGTAACACTTTTTTATTGATTGTTTTTTCATTGGAAATCTGTTAAGTAACAGACTAACCATAAGGCAGCATTGACTTCACAGCACTATCAAAGCATGAACTTAAAACCTTTGAAGTCTGCAATCTGCGTTTTCTGCTTGCGCTCTTACGGGTTAAAAGGTGGCTGTTATAGTTCGAACGGAACTTTACTTTGCCGGTACCGGTTAGAGCCAGGCGTTTTGCTGCACTTTTACGTGTACGCATCTTAGGCACTTTAACTCACTCTCCTTAATATTATTTGTTTTGGTAGATTTTTGTAAAGTTATTTAATATTACATTTCGACACAAAAATATACCTGGCAACATAAAAGCTGCCACAGTATATTATTATATCATAATTCTATATTATTTACAAGAGAATTATAAAATATATTTCAACTAAAATCTTAAATAAATATGTTTTAATCGAATTCGTTTGAATGGACTTTAAAAAACGGTTTATTTTCTCGGTGTCTAACCGGACTCTGTTTTACCTGCAACCGACATAGCAGCGGCAATAGCGTTTGGCATCTCTTCGCCGCTTGAAGCGACAACATCTTTATCCCCGGCTTTCTTCTGTACAGGGTTTTTAGATTTAGCGGCTTTATTAGTTGGTTTTGGCGCTATAACAAGACTTATCTGACGTCCTTCTGTACCGATAGGTTTTTCAACGTTGGCAATATCAGATAATTCTTCAATAAAACGCTCTAACAATTTTCTTCCAAACTCCGGATGAGCAAATTCTCGCGCGCGAAACATGACAAAAATACGCACCTTATCACCATTATCAATAAACTTTTTGGCGCTTTTAAGTTTTACTAAAAAATCGTGGTCATCAATGTTTGGGCGAAGCCGAATAAGAGACAATTCAGCCTGTTTTGATTTTTTGCTTGCCTCTTTATTACGTTTTGACTGTTCGTATTTGAATTTTCCATAGTCCATGATGCGGCAGACAGGAGGATTTGCTGTTGGAGAAACTTCTATAAGATCAAACCCCACTTCTTTTGCCCTGCTAAGAGCATCTTCAAACGGAACTATGCCGGCTTGACCGCCGGTCTCGTCTATCAGACGGACTTCACGTGCACGAATACGATCGTTCATGCGCATTTGCTGTTGTTTATTAATCTCTTAATTACCTCCGAAAGATATTAAACCGCACTAAGTATATCATTTTTATTTTTTTTTGTCAATATATATTTTTCCCTTTTTATAAAGAGTTCAAACACTGTATTTGCTTATTTCACCTATAAAACCTACTGAAATTTCATAGATATTATCATTTTTTATCAAAAAAGGGAGAAAAAGACGTTTTTTTTTATTTTTTTTGCTAAAAGTACTGGACAAATGTCTAAAAAAGTGTATAATATAATTATCCGGCGATACAAACGAAGTAATTGTTTAAGTACACCGGGATAATTCTAAAACAAGATTAGGAGGAAGAAAGATATGACACAAGCATATTGCGTAAAATGCAAAGCAAAACAGGACATGAAAGATGCAGCGGCTGTAACTATGAAAAACGGTAAGCCTGCTATGACCGGTACATGTCCAAAATGCGGTACAAAAATGTATAAAATCGGAGCTGCTAAATAACTTTATCTTAAATTCAACTACAGCTTAAAAAAATAAGGGTGCATCTTTTGTATATGCGCCCTTTTTGTTTGCCTGAAAAATCAATAAGGAAGCGTTAATGCCTGAACTACCTGAAGCCGAAACCATTTCAAGACAGATAAGAGACTTTGTAAGCGGTAAAAAAATTATCAGCACATCAGTTAACCGCGACCGCGCTGTGAGGAGCAATAACAGTGCTATGCAGTTTATAAAAGAAGTTACCGACTCCACTATTTTAACATCTTCAAGGAGAGGTAAATCTATCCTTCTTCCTCTTGACAACGATAAAACTATTATTGTACGCCTCGGTATGAGCGGCAGTCTGTATTTAAAAGAGAATAACGAGACTAATAGTGCAGATAAACATACACACGTTATATTTAAACTTGAAAATGGAGATGAACTTCACTTTGTTGATCCGAGAACTTTTGGCGAAATTATCGTTGAGAATGGACATAACACTGAAAATTTTGAAACATTTAAGGGTTATGGATATGAACCTCTTCACGAATCATTTAATTCATCAACCCTTCATAAATTATGCAAAAACAAAAAGTCTTCAATAGAAGCACTGCTTATGGATCAAAAAAATGTTGTCGGCATAGGAAAGATATACTCAGATGAGAGCCTGTTTTTGAGCGAAATAGACCCCCGACGGCCGGCAGAGAGCATTACTAAAAAAGAGGCCGATAAACTGACTGACGCTATAAAAGAAGTACTATCCAACTCGATAGAGTCTCATGGAACTTCGGGCAAAGACGGCGCTTACCGCGATGCTTTTGGAAATCACGGTACATTTGCGACAAAGCTCAATGTTTACCAACGCGATGGAAAAAACTGTAACAGATGCGGTGCGACAATAGAGTTTGTCCCGTTTCAAGGACGAAGAATGCACTTTTGCCCGAAATGCCAGAAGTAAAGTTTAGAAATAAATCCCTAAAAAGATGTTATTAAATACGGTACTTGGGTTAACACTAAAATGCTTATGAATAACAACTGTGCCAAATGCAAGAGAAACTATAATAAACAGTCCAAATAAAACCTTAAAAATAATTGGCAAAATTGGTGGGATTTTTTCTAAATTCACCTTTTTCTGTAATAATTCGCTGATAAAATTCACAAATAAATTGTAAAACACGGCAGGAATAAACAGTACCGCAACAATAAATACAGGAGCGTTATACTTATAGTAAATAGAAAACTCTGCCAATGCTAAAAATGCCGAGAAAAGCAAGGTTACGACAACAGAACCTATTATCCATGTTTTGCCCTTTCTCACAAAAAGCAGGGGGAAAAGTACAAATCCAATTAAACTAAAGATTCGCAATATAATTACCAAGTCAAATCCTTTCATTCTCTCTTCTTGCTGTTATGTTTTTCTTTTATTTTACAGAGTATATCTAAAACTTGCTTTGACTGCAATAGCGAGATAATTTTTTTGTAATACTTTGGATTATATATTAAACGCATACTATGAATATTATGAATATATTGGACAAAGTATCACGGAAAATTATCTCGCAAAGACAAATGAACGCAAGTTTTTATAAGTGTCCTATAGTTTTAAACAAGTCTTCCGCCTCTTTTACCATATCTTCAATGGAAGAGAGTCCGCTCTGCCAAAAATCTTTATTTGTAATATCAAAGCCGGATTTACTCATAATATTTACAACGTTATCGCTGCCGCCCATAGATAAAAGCTCACGGTATTGCGGAATAAAATCTTTGCCCATCTCTTTATATTTGCCGTATAATGCCATAACCATAAGTTGCCCAAACGCATAAGCGTAAACATAAAACGGCGTGTGGATAAAGTGCGGAATATAACTCCACCAAAATTTGTGATCGTCCTCCATTATCACGGAATCCAAAAACATCTCTTGCAACTTCTCTTGCCAAATATCTCCGATAACGTTTGCCGGTATTTCCCCTTCTTTGCGCCTTGCATGCACAGCGCGTTCAAAGCGGTACATAGCAGTTTGGCGGAACACTGTGGCAAAGGTATCTTCTATTTTTCCACAAACCAAAGATAATTTCTCTTCGTTTGTTATCCCCTCTCGAGCCTTTAGCATGTCAAATGTAAGTTGCTCACCAAATACGCTTGCGGTCTCGGCAGCGGCAAGAGACGGATGGTAATTTAGGTATGTTTGCTTTGCCGCAAATAAATCATGAATGCCGTGTCCGAGCTCATGAGATACAGTCATGACATCACGGTCTTTACCCAAAAAATTAGTTAATACATACGGATGATGTGACGGAGTTATTCCGGCACAAAAAGCACCGCTGCGCTTTCCCTCTTTGGGAAAAGCGTCTATCCACTGCTCATCAAAAAACTTACTTGCCTTTTCTCCAAAATCAGGAGAAAAATCATCGTACGCTTTAATCACAATATCTTTGGACTCTTCCCAACTGATATCAGCTTCTTTTAAACTGATAGGGGCGTACCTATCATAATGATAGAGCGGAGAAAAACCTAATATTCTTGCTTTTAACTTATAATATCGCTCTACTATATGAAAGTTCTCAGCGACAGTTGAAATCATAGTATCTACAACCGCGGTCTGTACATCATCACTCTCATGACGTGAACTCTCAGAGCGATCGTACTTAAACAGTCGGTCATTAATTTCTTTATCTTTTAAAAGAGTATTTGTAATGTAAACCAATACATGATTTTTCGATTTTAATCCTTCTGTCAAAGAAACGCTTGCAGCCTTTCTTGTATCTCTATCCGAACTGTGCAAAAGCGATAAAACTTGACTCTCAGACATCTCTTCTTTATCATCACCGGAGCCAAGGTAAAACTTCGTGTTTGTGATAGTCTCATCAAAAAGCCGAGAAAAAGCCTCTCGGCCGGTCAATAACTTATCCATAACTATCTGTTCTTCACTCGCGTTTAATCTGTGCGGACGGCTTTTTCGCTCTTTTTCAAGGTAATGACGATAACTTTTCATATCGCTGTTATCATCCATCAATTCAGCAAATTTTTCATCACTGAGATTGACTATCTGAAGTTCAAACGGCACTAATTCTTTAGATATGATGGTCATTTCCTCCATCACAAAGTTCAAAAGAGCTCCGTTTTCCTCACTCGAATTTTCATTATATAAAAGTTCCGCGTAACTTGCCGGGTACGCGAGGCTCTCTAAAATAGATTCAAATTCCTTTACCGTAACACTAAAATCAGCTTTTTCAATATTTGAAATATCAGCGTTCTTTACCGCGAAAAGAAGAGCACGTTCTTTTAGTTTTAATAAATCATCATTTACCTTAGCCGACTCGGTATATAAATCGGCTAAACTCCAATTCACTTGTTCCATATTATCTCCTTTTGTCACATTATTTTATCGCAATATGTACTCATCTGTCAATGACTAAAGGCAAACAATTCTAAAAACCAGACAAAAAAAAAGCCAAAATAAGAACTTTTAAAGCTAAATTGTGTCAAATATAAGTATGAATAACAGATGGGCAGCTATAACCGGCATGGGTGTTATATCATGCATCGGTAATAATCTGAACGATTTTTGGTCTAACCTCATTGCCGGAAAAAGCGGCATCAAGGAACTTAAAAGGTTTGACACAACCGGACTCAGAAATTCTCTAATGGGAGAAGTAACCGGAATAGACTTTGATATTTTTTCTCCCGGACAGGACTTTGCCCTCGCCGCGGTGAAAGAGGCGTTAAATAATAGCGGAGCACAAGAAGGTGGAAACTTTGACCTTATAACAGCCACAAATTTTGCTGCCGCGGAAAGTTTTGAAGAGTTTATCGCCGCTGAAGATGAGAATGGAAATATAGATCTTGAGATGAGGGAATATCTTGAGATGTCTTGCTATAGTAACGCAAATAAATATTTACGCGAAAATATAGATTTCTTAGGTACCGGGGATGACTATGCTCTATCGTTATCATGTTCATCAGGTACAGCGGCACTTGGAACAGCGCTTGACCTCATAAGAAGCGGCAAGTCAAAACGTGTTGTTGTTGTTGGCTATGATTCACTAAATATGTTAGGTATGTCCGGTCTTTCAATACTTCGTACTATCACAAACGAAAATATACGTCCGTTTGATAAAAACCGAAGCGGCACTATCTTTGGAGAAGGAGCCGGAGCACTCATAGTTGAAGATCTTGATGAGACTAAAAAAAGAGACGCTAAAATATTTGGCACTGTCTGCGGATACAGCGTAAACAATAATGCTTATCACTTAACAGCGCCGGATAAAGAAGGAGTAGGACTTATAGTGCTGCTAGAGCGCGCGCTAAAGGATGCCGGCATAAATGCCGCGGATATTGACTACGTAAACGCGCACGGAACCGCAACAGCTTATTTTGACGTTACCGAGACGAAAGCTATAAAACAAGTTGTTGGAAAAAATACTCCTATCAGCAGTATAAAAGCGGCTACGGGACATACTATGGGAGCGGCCGGCGCTATTGAGGCTATAGCGACTGTTATGGCGTTGCAACATAGCATATTACCGCCCACTCTAAATTATGTTACCGAAGATCCTGAATGCGACCTTGACTATATAACAGAAGGCGCGAGGAATATAGAAAAAGCGAATACAGCGATCTCAATATCATCCGGAATAGGTGGAAACAACAGTGCTGTAGTGCTCGGACGCGAAGGAAATATAAAATGACAAGAGATGTGTTTTTAAATGGAATTGGGATCGTAAATAAAACCGGATTTTCTATTGATGATGTGAGAGAAAAACCTCGTGTTTATGGAGAAATCACTGATTTCAAATTTGAGGATTTTATTGACAGTCAAAAAAGCTATCTTGACCGCAGCGGAGAATTCTCCCTTGTCGCAGCGAATATGGCGCTAAATGACGCCGGATATTCTGTAACAGAGAGTATTAATTGGGATTTTGGCATTATCACAGCTTCTACATGGGGGGCGACAGAAACGCTGAGCAAATATGAAAAAATGATAGTTAAAAGAGGAGCTAAAGGAGCTAATAGTATACTTTTTACTCATTTATATATGAACAGTCCGGTAAGCATACTATCAATTGATTTTCGTTTGGGAGGTCACCATTTATGTTACGGCGGTGAAAACTCCGCGCAACATGCTATTTTTATGGCTTATAACGCCGTTTCATCCGGACGCGCGGAACATATGATGGTTGTATGTTATGATGTTTTACCGAAGAACTATGGCTATTTTTCAGAAATAAGAGAAGGGGCAACGGCATTTATTTTCAGCGCAAATGAAAAAGGCATACATGTAAAAGAGGATAGAATAAACTGTTTAACAAAAAACATAATCGGCGGCGAATTGTGTTTTGAAACAGCAAATGATTTTCTCTTGTCATTTTAACTATTTTTAAATATTTGTCTAAAACTAAATAAGATGAATCGCGCGGCAAATAAAATTCTTTCGCGATCTTTACAGTAGAAAAATTAACCGGTTAATATGTACAAATCCGGTGCTATCTCAGATATCGTTCCATTTAACTCAAGCACTAATAATATACTCATCAACTCAGTAATATCAATATCTATTTCGTTTAAAATACTCTCTACACTCTTAGGTTTGTCAATACTTAAAAGGTCATAAACTTTTCCGGTGCCGATAGACAGACGCGCTGATAACGGAGAATTTCCCTTTTTTGAGGGTTTAATATAACCTTTTATTTCCGGTTCAGACTTTTTATCTGCTTTCTTGCTTTTTTCGATAACTTTTTCGTGGCTGTTTGTGTTTGTATCGTTTTTTTCTTGGGTTATGCGCTTAGCGTCACTGTTTGTCGGATAGTCATTTTCATTACACTGCGTCTCTGTATTAAGTTGAATTTTTTCTTTTGGAATAGATGTCTTTTTGCTTTTAACAACATTTTTTAAAGATAGTTGTTTCTCTTTTAATGCTTTTTGCTCTATCTGCGGCAATGTTGTGAGAAGTTCATGGTTTAATAAATAGCTGTCAACAAGGGTCTTTACATCAGCAACTATCATAATACCTCTGTCATAATAAAAAGCTTCTTCGTCACTATCCATTTTTACTCCGTATTTTGGCATAACGTAAATAATTTTCCCCTGTTTTACTGCATAGTCTAAAGTTATCATGGCTCCGCTGTTGACTCGCGGCTCAATAACAACCAACGACTTAGCCATACCGCTTATAATACGATTACGGATGGGAAAACTTATCTTTGTTGGAGATTTATCCGGCGTAAGCTCGCTCACTATAGCGCCATTGCCGTTCAAAATATTGTAATACAAATCAGTGTGTTTTGGCGGATAAATATACTTCACTCCTGATCCAAGCACCGCAACAGTCTTTCCGCCTGCCGATATAACGCCGTTTTGCGCAGCTCCGTCAACGCCTATTGCCATACCGCTGACAACAGGAATGTTATTTTTGGCAAACGCAGCGCCAAGTTCATGAGCTTTTAACTGTCCGTCATCAGAAACTGAGCGTGAACCGACTATAGCAACCGCTGTATCAAGATTAGACGGCAATTCACCTTTCACAAAAAGAGCTAAAGGCGGGTTAGAAATCTTACGCAAATATTTTGGATATTCATTGCTTTGCAGAGAAATCATCCGTACGCCGTCTGCTGTATATTTCGCGATTTCTCCGTCAACATCAGTCCTTATATTTTCTCGTAAGCGCAATACTGCCGCGTCAGGCAGTTTTATTTTACGCTTATAACGATCATCTTTGGATAGAATATCTGAGAAAATTTTGGGGATGTCCCACTCATAATTTTTCAGCAGCTTAAGTGTCGTTACAGTTCCAAGTTCAGCGGCAACAAGAATGTAAATATCTTTTTCTGTATTGTTGATTTTTGTCAGCGGCAATTTAAGATTCCTTCCTCAAAACTCTATGGAATATCTATATAAAAAACGTCGAGAGGTATTTTTCCGACCTCTACAGCCGAAGCTCCTTCGCCTTTTATCAACTGAATAGTTAGCTCAACTTTGTAGTGTCCGGAGTCAAGCTCAGCTGATTTTGGACGAGTTCCGTCCAAAATCAGCTCATTTGTTATCTCACCATCAGCAAAAACAATCTCAACTATTGCCTTTTCTATTTTGGAAGGAGGAGCAAACTCTATCTTACTGACGGCACGTTCAGCGGCGTTTTTTATATCGTCATGATTTGAGCTGTTTTCTAAAATAGTAAATTCTTTAACCGTGCCGTCAAGGTCAATCACTACTTCAGCGGTAACAACTCCGCCGCGATTTTCATTTATAGCGTCTTTTGGATAAGCCGGACGATAAAATTTTTCTATGAACGCGTAAAAATGATCGTCTGAGTAAGGTCTAGCTTCACCACGTTTAATGTCGAAAATACAGACATAGTCAACATTTATTTGAAAAGGACGGTAGATGACTGCAAGAAGATAAACAGGAGAAGTATAGTTTTCATCGCTAAGGCGCATATACATCTTTATATTATCATATTCACCATTTGAAAGGACGCTCTTCGCTTCAATGCCTTCCTTATCATCCTCTTCCGCAACCACTTTGGTTTCGAACATCACATACCCTATACTTCCTGCCCTATAACTGTTAGGATAAAGTAAAAATTTTGCTTGCTGTGTTTTATCTTTGTCAATAAATAATGTCTCACTGCTTACAGCAACAAGCGGAAGTTCAAAGTCATGTATGTCATCAATAAGACCATCGGCTTCAAGTACAGACTTTACCCTCTCATTTATGTGGAGAGTATCTTTTTGCGCGCCATCCGGTATATCACCGTATCCGCCGAGAATAGTAAGGTACGGAATAGCGGGAAAGCTACCATCACCACTCTTATCGTAAACAAGTATAGGACCGTCAAAATAAGTGTCCGGCTTTGGTTTTTCAAAAATAATTCGACCGCGATATATAACTCCGTCTTTATCTTTGACCGCAAACTGCTCGGTATTATCTTTGACTATAGTGGATAAAATAGCCGCTGCCGAAGGAGTGATCTCCATCATTTGCCGCTCCCAGTCAAAACGCACTATCTCACGAGACGTAAATAGTGTTTTTCCGCCATGAGCTTCAACAAAAGTAATAACATCTTTATTTGTTTCGCTTTGAGAAAACACAGCGCAAGAGACAAAAAACATCGCGCTAAACAGTATAACATACAATAGTTTATACATTATCAATACCTTACAAGATAAGAAAGTAACTTATCACTTAATACCGGAACCAAAACCAAATCCTAAACTGAAATAGTATCCGGTCGATTTACTTGATACTCCGTACTCGTTATTTGTTATGCCGCCGCTGAGAGATAGACCGGGTAAATTCACTGTCGCGCCGGCAGAGTATATGGTGTCACCATCACCGAAAATAGGAAGAGAAGCTTCAGCTGACAGTCTTATCATACTTGTAGCCTGAAGAGAAGCTCCGACGTAACCTCTTGTAGTATTACTCATACCGCTGTTTTTCTGCGTATGGTAGTTTAAACCGCCGCTGACAGTTAAATCAGCTAACTTGACATCAACAATCTTGTTTGAAGCAACTACATATACATCAGAACTGTCATTAGTATACATAGTCGCGCCGCCGGCTACTTTAGTATTCTTAATCCCAAGCGGTGCCTGCACTTTTGCGCCATATGTTGTGAGATCACCAATAGAAAAATCATCGCTTGCGTAAAACGCGGTCGATCCATAAACTTCAACTCCGGGTAAGACTCCTACATTAGCCGATAGAGCCGAGTACCAGGTATCGCTGCCGTAAGCAATAACGTAAGGCTTTATATCAATGTTCAATGGCGAAGACGTTTCTGCCGACGGGTAAGTTACCGCGCCGCTTACACCATAAATAGTAGCACTTGCAAAGATAGGTGATAATGACAATATAACACCTAAAAATAGTAACAACAATTTCTTCAAAGTAATTTCCTCCAAAATTAATCTGCTAATCAATACTTTCTTTTTTAACGCCAATCTTATTTTTTTCATTCCAAAGTTCATCAAATATAGTTGAAAGAGAGTCATCCCGATGAATACGTTTGATGCCGTCAGCGATCATAGGAGCAACAGAGAGGACTGCTATCTTATCAGATATTTTTTCAGATGTCTGCGGAATAGTATCGGTTATCACAAGTTTTTTGATAGGTGAGTCCTCTAACCGCTGCATAGCGGGACCGGATAATACACCGTGGCTCGCACAGGCATAAATCTCAGTAGCTCCCCTTTCCAAAAGAGCTTTTGCTCCGTTTGTAAGTGAACCGGCAGTGTCGACAACGTCATCAATAAGAATAACCCGTTTGCCTTCAACGTTACCTATAACATCTATAACCTGACTTTGATTTGGCGCAGGACGCCTTTTAGCGATAATAGCGAGATCGCACCCTAACCTATCTCCGAATTCAGTGGCGCGGCTTACACCGCCAACATCAGGGGAGACTATTATGGTATCATCTCCGCTCCATCCTAAGTTATGAAAATACTCAGCAAACAACGGAGCAGCTGGCAAATGGTCAACAGGAAGGTTAAAAAAACCTTGAATAGTTTGAGTGTGAAGATCTATACAAAACACACGGTCAGCGCCGGCAGTTGTTATAAGATCTGCCATAAGACGCGCCGCTATAGGTTCGCGCGGTTTAACTTTTTTCTCTTGTCTGGCATATCCGTAATAAGGAATTACTGCCGTTACTCTGCGAGGAGAGGCGCGTTTTAAGGCGTCAAGCATGATGAGGAGTTCCAAAATATTTTCGCTTGTCGGCGGACATGTCGGCTGAATGAGAAATACATCCATACCTCTGACAGTTTCAGTTATCTGTACTCTTATCTCACCGTCTGAAAAACGCGATACTATGCTCTTTGTAATGCCAACCCCTAACTGATTAGCTATTTTTGCCGCGAGATCAGGATTTGCTGTTCCGCTTAAAACACGTAAAAAATCCATTATCATTCCTTATAATTGAGTTATTTTATTCTTTGACTGTAGGATATTACTAATTTCTATATTTAATATCCAAATTCCTGCAAACAATGGTTTATTTAGTGCAAATTCTTATATTTTTTTACGTCTTGACAAGTGTAAAACTGTATGATAAACTTAACGGTAATGAAAGGTTTTTATAGGTACCCTATATATACTTGTGCCGTAATATATGGTAAATACCATTATTCATTATCGGTTTCTTCATTACTCAAATTGCATCAATCGACAATATCGAATTAAATAAAACTCATTTTCCTCAATATCCTGTTTCTCGTATCAGTATCTCAACAACTTTATTTTCCGCATTGAATATAAAGTCAACAGATGGGGATATAAATACCTCATCCCTAAACGGCACACAATAAGATAAACAACTCCAATATTCATTATACTCAGTATATCCATATTTACGCATAACCATATCAATAGTATCTCCGATTTTTACACCTCTTGATGTTGTATATTCAATATCGTTTATTGAGATCGCTGTAACCGCACCTTTATCAAATACTACTGAGTGATTTTTATATTCATATATATTTTGCTGACCGTCTAAAAACGGATAATGATTTCTGAACAGGTCAATTCGTTCGGATAGCGGTTTCCCGTTTAGTGATACAACATCTTCTATCGTCATATACAGACTGATGCCATATGCCAACAGCTCGTCTTCGCTTAAATCATCAACTTTCGGATAAAAATGGCGAGGGTGGACATCATTTGTGAAATTGTTATTTTCAAAGGTATTATTTTCAAGATTTATGTTGTCAGTATCGCTGAATATCCAAGCCGTATTGTCAATAAATTTTGTATTTGTTACGTTAATATTTTCAGATGAATACACAGAGAACATAGCGTATGTGCTATCTTCAAATACATTTGCGTTGTTATTTCTAAATTCACTATTATTGATCGTAAGGTTTGAGGTGTTTCTTATGTTTACTAAATCAAACATTTCATTATCTCTAAACACGCAATTATCAAAAAAGAGATTTTCACAATCCTTAACTGTCATAATATCATAGGTGCATTCATATATTGTTGAGTTTGTTACATTCATGTTTGAAGTCCATTCAAGAAATAATCCTTCCGTTCCACAACCGTACATATGAGTGTTGTCAATTTTTATGTCAGAACAGGAATTAAAGTAAAATACTCCGCCTTGACAATAACCTGAATCAGTATGACCAGCCGTAATATTTGATATGGTAATGCCGAAGCAATCTGTGAAATTCAACACAAAAGCGTAACGCGGCTCAACAATAATAGTAACATCACCAATTCCCTCGATTGTGAGGTTTTCTATAAAGTTCAAAGACAATTCGCTGCCATCATATACTTCACGCCAATAAACCGAATAGTGGGGATGTATTAAACCATATCTTTGATTTGTCAATGATAAATTATATATTCCCGATTCTAATAAAATTTTCCTATTTGAGCCAAGCGCGGCTACAAACTCCTCTGCCGTGGATACAGTTATTTCGGTGACATCTGCTGATTGCGTATCTACAATTTCATCGGCGATCATTTTCTTCAAAAAATCTATTAATCCACCATGAAAATCCTTATCCGTATTTTTGTTGTTAATAAATTTATCATCACAACTTAATATAACTGTGCTTATATCATCATCCAAGTCAATATCTATTCCAAGCGCTTCACTAATCGCACGAACAGGAACTAATATTATTCCGTCAATAACTTGAGGCGGTACATCAAGCTCGATACTCTCTATCCCCTTCCATATATCGGCAAATTCGCCATCAACATACCCAACAATTTTAAATATTTCAGTTTGATCTACTCCCATTAAAATTTTTAGTTCATTTTTTACTACAGTTATCATTTGAACGGAATCATATCCTGCAAAACCCCATTCCGAAGAATCATCCCAATACACATCTGCTCCCAAAGCCTCAAATATCACGCGCATAGGAACCATAGTGCAGTCATCTATCAATTGCGGAGGAACGTCAAAAGATAGTTCTTTACCGTTCAGCACTACTTTTATATTATCTTCTGCATTTGCAGGAATTGTGACTGTGCAAAATGCAATCATCAACGTTAGCAGCACACATAAAAATTTATTTATTTTCATTGCTTTTCTCCATTCATATTAAATGTATTTTTATAAGTATATCATATCCGAACGAATATTTCAATATACTTGCCGAAACATATAACCGTATTGACAAATATTCTTATATGTGTTACAAAAATTGCTGCACAAAAAGAGTAGGTAAAAAAACAGGTTACCCCAATCACAGCGGTATTAGGTTCATCTATGCGTGCATATAAGTACCCCTACTTATTCATTTGGTTGTGATGAGCGAATCTACTTATATTGCCGGTTTATATTCTGTTAAAATAAAGGCGGGGAACCCAAATTTCAAAATAAAAGAGGAAACTTAATTATTTTGAAGAAAACTTAAACTAATGAATATCCGCAAAAGCATAGTAAGATTTATCGCGATAATGCTTGTTATACCGTTTATAGGGGGCTATATGAGCGGAGTTGCCTCTCTTGATGAAGCACCAACGGCTTCGTATGCAAACTATTTGGTGGATACAACCACTAAGACTATCACGCCGAAAGCCGGCGATATATATGTTTCTCCGAACGGATGCGCGGCAGGAGTCGGTACGGAGTCTGACCCCATGGATATTGTGACCGCCATTTCAAAGCTAACGGCGGGAAATACCATCCGGATGCAGAGCGGCACTTATCTGCTCACAAATACAATCAATATTCTAAATACAAACTCCGGTACGGCAACCGCATATAAAAACATAAGCAACATTGACGGCGGAACGGTTGTTCTTGATTTTTCGTTTATGTCAACAGGTGACAACAATCGCGGTGTGTTGATGGACGGCGATTTTTGGCATTGGTACGGTATCGCTATTTACGGCGCAGGAGATAATGGTATGATGCTGTGCGGCAACGATAACATAGTGGAAATGTGTCGATTTTATGGAAATCGAGACAGCGGGCTGCAAATAAGCCGTTCCAGACATAGCGTAACCACAAGAGCTGAAGCTCCATCGCGCAATTTGATCAAGAATTGCGCATCATATGACAACGCGGATGCCGCAGGTGAAAACGCCGATGGCTTTGCGCCGAAGCTGACCTGCGGAGATGGAAATATTTTTGACGGTTGTATGGCTTTCAATAACGCCGACGATGGCTGGGATTTGTATGATAAGGGTGAGCTTGCTGACGGCGGCATAGGCGTTGTGCGTATCCAGAACTGTGTTGCTTTCCGTAACGGAAAAAATACAAGCGGTCAGGGCTCGGCAAGCGGCGATATGAACGGCTTCAAGCTGGGCGGCGAAGGCAGACCAAAGGCGCATGTCGTTGTTAACTGTATAGCTTTTGAAAATGGCGCGCACGGCTTTACGGATAATAACAACGGCGGCGCCATTACCTTGATTAACTGCACATCGCTGAACAACAGCCGTTATGCTACTGCCTCGGCAAAAAGAAACTTTGGTATGGATCGCGCTAAAGATGCCGTTTTCACCAATCTTCTAACGGTAAATACATCGGGCGGTTTAGGGACTGACGAGTTTAACGGAGATATCGACCACAGCGTTTATTACGTCAACAGCGATACCGCATACCGGTATGTAGATAACGTTGTCTCTATAAGCAAAGGCAATAATAAACTCGGCAGCACTATTAACGCGCCGAGTGCTGACGATTTCATATCAACGCAAACCATGTTATCACATCTTGTTGATTTCCATACGTACTGGCGTGACGACGACGGGAGAATCAACATGCGTGGTTTTCTGGAGTTGACAGCCGACAGTCGATTTGCTGCCGCTAACAGTGATGGCAGAATTATCGGAGCGAATCTCTCTGACTGCACAGTTGCAGCCCCGCCTGTGACATTCCTCTACAGCGTAGCGGAAGCTATTAACGATAAATGATACCCACCTTTACATATAATGATGGCTCTACTGCCGCAATTGATATAAAAACAAGTAAACTCATCCAAAGATAAAGTTCTCGCAAATACACTGAACAAAATTTATGTTTTTTTAGCCTGACAGCGATAAGAGAGGATGTTTTGCGGCAGTGCCGCATAAGTTATTTGGCTTTATATACCGGTCTTAAAAAAACACAAGCAGCATATGCTGAAATCAAAAAAGAGATACCCTATAGAAAGTGTAGATACGGTAGAAAATCTTAAAGATGCTTATGGCGCATCTATAAATTTTGAAGTGATAAAAGATGGCTTAAAGGCAACCTCTGCCAGACCGGATAAGGTATTTAATACAAAGGACGACGAAGTTTTTATAAATAAACTGTATGTGTAGTTCATCTGTTAACCTCCGTAATTGGTACATTCAACATATGATAAGTTTATCATACTGTTTAAACGTTTGTCAAGTACGCGACTACAATAATTTTAAACATAAAAAATGCCTGACAATAAAAATCGTCAGGCATTAAATAACAAAATAATATCAAAATGTATTTCTTTATAACTTATTGAGTTAAGGTTACTTGATTTGCGACAGCATATAAAGGAAAACCATTATGAAGATCTGTATCTATCATTACACCTATACAACATTCTGTCGGATATGAACTGGTAACATCCCATTCATATACATAAATTTGTGAATACATCGTAAAATTTTCTTGCTTAACTTTATCATACAATATTGTTTCTCTTGGCGGTGACCAAAATGTACTAATTAAAGATAAATCATTAAACTTTTGACCTGAAAAACCTTTTTCCACTACGGACGTTGTGCCTGAATCTAAATCCATCTCAATATCCATGTAGATTGTACTACCACCTTCATAAATCGAAATATTCTGAGATGAAATAAATATATTTTCTCCCCATTCTACTAACATAAATATTCTGTATACATTATTATATGAAAGTATTGCATTTGAAATTCCATCAAAAGAAATAGTATCCGGATGATGTTGATAAAAGCTCAAAGATTGTGAAGCCAAATCTAAACCAAGCTGTACTTTGATTTCATCTGCTGAACCAATACCAGGCTTAATGTTTGGGCTCAAAAATGCAAACAAATTTGTTGCTAAAAACAGTAAGCTGCATAAAACAATAACTTTCCTCCGCAAAGTTTTGTCAAGGGGGTTTGAAAAAATGTTGTTTGGCGGCTAAATAAAAACAAGAAACATTGCCGTTTGCAGGGTGATACATAATAATAACACGAGTATCGAGCAGAAATTCTTTGCGAACGCTCTATTAGGCCTTGATTTTTTCTTTTATATATGGTATAATTTTTACCGTTGATAGTTTCAACGGTTTTTTATCGGATAGATAGGTGGTGCTACGCAAAATGATTAGCTACAAAAGGTTATGGAAAGTCCTTATCGACAAAGACATGAAGAAAAAGGACTTGGAAAAGGTTGCGGGCATCAGTTCATACACAGTCAATAAGCTGAACCGTGGCGACAACGTGACTATGGATGTACTGGATAAAATATGCCGCGCTTTGGATTGCAACATCGGTGATATATGTGATGCAATTCCTTCCGAACAACAGTCTCCGATCAAAAGAAAACAATAGAAACATTGAAACCTTTTAATGTATACGGATAGATTATGGGTGGTGGTAGAATGTTTAAGCATACAGAACTTCTTAACGCAGCAACTATAAACGATATAAATGCAACCGATTTTCGTGATGAGAAGGCAGCATTATTTAACGCGGCGTCTCTTGCGTTGCGCGAATTTTCTCCGCTCGAACTTGGAAATACCAGTTCCAATCCAATACAGATACTTGACTTTTTTAGTGGAGCAGGGGGAACTTCGCTTGGTTTTGCGACAATAAACAAAGTGTTTCCTATATTTAATTTTGTAGCGGGATGCGATATAAATCCCATATCGGCTACTACCTACAGTAAAAACTTCGGAACGCCAGCGGTTTGCGAAGACATACTTAAAATAGCGAAAACGAGGGAGAGCATTCGAGAATTTTTAGATAAAGTAGACTTCGATTTTTCCAAGCCTACAATTCTTATTGGTTGCGCTCCATGTCAGGGCTTTTCGTCCCATAGGAAAAAGCATTGGGACGAACAGGACGATGACCGCAATAATTTGACCGTAGTATTTTCACGCATTGTCGCCGAAGTTAACCCCGACGTATTCTTGATGGAAAATGTTCCTGAGTTTTTATCAGAACGATACTGGAAATATTTCAATAAGGCGCGTAAATCTTTTTATAAATCAGGATACATTGTTAAACAGAATATTTATAACGCCGCCGAGTTCGGCGTTCCACAGGAGAGGTTTCGTTCCATTATCGTTGGAATGAAGAAAAATTTTATGCTCCCCAAAGGTTATTTGATTCCTAATGAATATAAAACAGTACGTGACGCTATCGAAGGATTGTTTCCACTTGAGGCGGGACGATTCGACCCTAATGATTCGTTGCATAGAGCGGTCGCGCATAAGCGAAGCACTGTTGATGTCATAAAAAAAGTTCCTCACGACGGAGGAAATTTACCTGCGGGAGAAGGGCCTGCTTGCCTTTCTAAGGTTAATGGTTTCTTTGATGTATACGGACGACTCAGTTGGGATAAACCTGCAATAACAATCACCCATTATGCCCGAAATCCTGCAAGCGGGCGTTATACTCACCCTGTTCAGAATAGAGGTTTAACTGCTCGGGAGGCAGCAAGATTACAAAGTTTTCCTGATGGTTTTCAATTTGATGGAAAATCCGACGATATTTATCGCCAAATTGGAGAAGCCGTTCCTCCCCTGCTTTCATGCGGAGTAGCCGTCGATGTTCTTATAGAATATCTTTCGATTGAACCAACCGAGGCTCAGTTGAAAAATGAAATAGGAGTTGTCGAGTTACCCGTGAGTAACTCATATTCGAGCGTTATCGCAGGCATAAAAAACACAAGGAGGCGGATGTAATATGCGCTTCACTTGCGTTGACAGTTTTTCAGGAGCGGGAGGTTTGTCTTTAGGGTTAAGCGACGCGGGGGTTGAGGTTTTATTGAGCTTTGACATTGACAAGAGGTGTATAGAAACGCTTCAAAGCAATCCAAAGTATTTCAAGCACCCCGCTATATGCGAAGACATTAATAAAATGCTTGACGGACGACTTTTAGACATGGTTGGATTAAAGCGAGGCGAGCTATTTTTACTTGCAGGCGGACCACCTTGCCAAGGGTTCTCTGTCCAACGAATCGGCGATGACACTGACAGTCGAAATGATTTAGTTTTATCATACGGAAGACTTGTTGATGAAGTCCGTCCGATGTTTTTTATAATGGAGAATGTTTCAGGTATACAAGGAAAACGCGGTAAAACTGTACTTTTAGAATTGATTGACAAAATGGAAGCTGTCGGGTATCGCGTGTATAATGATTTGCTTGATGCGGAAAATTATAGTGTTCCTCAACGTAGAAAAAGAATTATTCTTGTCGGTATACGCGCAGATTTCACGGCAGAATATTCTTTTCCAAAACCCAAAGGTGATAAAATTACTGTGCGCGAAACAATACAGTTTTTACCAGAGCCGCCCGAAGACGGCAAGCCTCACCCCGATTATTCGTTACATAGGCGAGATAGATTATCTGAAAAAAATTTACAACGTATCAAAGTACTAAAGGAAGGGCAAGGGAGAGATTATCTGCCGGAGGAATTATTGGCTAATTGTCACAAAGTTGACAGCGCAAAAATCGGACATCGCAATGTATATGGCCGAATGTCTTGGGATGATGTAGCCCCAACAATCACGGCACGATTTGATAGTTTTACACGAGGACTATTCGGGCATCCTGAACAATCAAGAAGCATTTCGTTATGCGAGGGTGCGTTATTACAAACATTCCCTATTGATTTCGTTTTCAAGGGGTCGAAGATAGAAATCGCCCGTCAAATTGGAAACGCCGTTCCGCCAAGGATGGCGAAAATTATTGGTGAAAGTATCGTAGCTTATTATGAAGGAGCGAGGTGAACGCCGTGTCGTACCCAAATATTATCAAACGTTATCTACGAACATTGCAAAGGGATTATTACGACTCCCTCGCCGGTAATCAGCACACAGTAGAGCTGTCTTTCCGTCCTCCGTTGGACACATTGTTTAGGGAATTGTCGATTGAATTAAATGGCAGCGCCAATATCGTAGTTATTCTCGAACCACGCAATCAAGCTAATATGGGACGCCCAGACTGGCGTATTCACGACAGAACTACGCTTGGGGTTTATGGCTACATCGAAGCAAAAGGGCTTGCCACGACCGATTTTAATATTACGCCGTATAGAGAGCAATTCAACCGATACCTATCATTGGGGCACAAGCTGATAATAACGGATGGAATTGATTTTGTGTACTCGTTTGACGAGGGTGTTGAACCACAAGTCATATCTTTGATAGATAAATCTCAAATGACTCGTACTGATTGGTCGCAATTAACTTTGAACCCACTATTTGAAGTAATGATGCATCGTTTCTATGCCGAACCGTCTCCACAATACTGCGATGAGAGCAAGTTAGTGGAACTTGTTGCTTTACGGACACGCTATTTATCAGATGAAATCTTACGTTATTCAAGCATTTCCTTGGATGAAGCGATGGATGATACTGAGCGTAACGCTATATTGCTTTTGAACGAATTGCGAACGTTGGTATACAACCATAATGACCAAAATTTGCGACAAGCTAAAGTGTTCGCTGATTTCGCCGCACAGGTAATGATGTTTGCGTTGCTTTATGCCCATCGTGTTGAATGTACCGATAACGATTCGCCAACTGAAAAAGAACATAAGATAAAAGAATACCTCTCGCGGGATATTGTTGACGGACAAGCTCTACGACCATTTCTCACAATTATTCATTATATCAACAATCACGGCGATAACAGCAGTTTTATATTAACGTGGACAGACGAATGTATACGGTTTTTATCATTCGTGCATATGACTGACCAACAAAGGCAGCACCCTGATTATCACAAATTATTTGAGTTGTTCTTGTCAAAATTTGACCCGCGTTCACGCTTCGATTATGGCGCGTATTACACGCCAAGCGAGCTTGCGGATTGCATCGTTCGTTTAGTCGAAAAAATCGCGCATGATAATTTCGACGGCGCAAGTATTTTTAATGATGCTAATACCCTAATTGACCCCTGTTGCGGAACAGGCTCGTTTTTAGAAAGAATACGGCAAAATGATACCCTGCATGGTTTGTTTACTTTATGCGGCATTGAAATACTACCAGCACCGTATATGTTGGCAAATTATCGTATGGCAGTGCTGAATGATGAAATAAACGGCGGACGCTCAAGAAGTGAATTGCTTCTCGCAAACGCATTGAGCGATTATGTATTCGGAGGAGAACCTGCGAATGTAAATTCAATCGAGGGATTTGAACTTAATCGAGTTCGCGAATTATCGTCGCGACCAATTACGCTTGTAATAGGCAATCCACCATCCACAGATAGAAAAAACACAGACGCAAATGTCGTATGCCCTAAAATGGCTTCCCTTCTTGACGATTTTCGACCACCAGTTGAGAACCGCCGCTCAAGACAAAACACGCAGAAGCAAATCACAAACCCATTCGTTCAGTTTTTAAGATGGGGATGTGAAAAATTAGAGCGTTCTAATAATGATTCTGTTTTGGCGTTCATTCTGCCAGAAACATTTCTTGAACATGAATCGTATAAATACGTTCGTAAATATATAACCGAACACTTTAGTTCGGCTTGGATAGTGTCCGTAGACGCAGACGCAAGAGCTGGCATTCGTTCCGATAGTATGTTCAAGACTCAACAGGGACGCGCTATCTTGATTGCAACGCGAAAATACGGCGAGACCTCGACTATAACGCAGTATAGATATTTCAATATATCGCGGTTCTCAAAGACTGAAAAAACGGCTTGGTTAATGCAGGATGCCGAGACTTCTTTACAAATGTTTTCCTGCCATAATCTTGACACATCAAACTTCGCATTACGTCCATCATTGCCTTTTAATACAAATTTATATTCGTCTTATTGGCCTGTGAGCGGCGAAACCGAGCCAAACTCCATTTTCAAAAATCATTGTTCAGGAGTAAAACTCGCTCCATCAAGCATTTTCACGCATTTGAAAGCACCGATGTTAAAACGACGCAGCAAAGAAATAATGCAACACGGGATGCAAACGTCCGAAAAATGGCTTGGCTCACAGGATAAACCGCCGCAAGCGACAGACACACAAGCATTTGCGAACGCTCTCAACGAATTGCCAAATCCTCAAGCGGTTGATGCAATCCTTGACCAAAATATTGTTGATTATGCGTTTCGCCCGTTCCTGCCGATGAAAGCGTTTTTATGGCAAGACCTTCTGCACAAGTTTAGTAGTGTAGGCGGAGGCGGTACACGCCGTCGACCTGAAATTGGCAAGGCGTACTCTGATGTGAGGACAGTTGGTTTTGCATTGTCACATTCCCCAAAAGACCAAAAAGATAGCTTGAAACCATTTGCTTCATTTTGCTGGTATTATCCCGATAACGACCTTTGCCGTCGCGGTAATTCGTTTATTTACCTCAATCAATATCCTACAAGCCGTAGTGCTGCGACTCTCGCTGGAAATATCAACGACACTTTATGCGAAAGAGTGTCCGAATTATTGGGTGCGGACGATGTTGATTTGACGACAGAGATTGTTTTTTATACGTTCGCAGTTCTCTGTTCACAGGTATATCTTGACGAATTTGAAGGTGCTTTATTTACAGTTAATCGTTCTGATATGCGACCGCGTATTCCTATAATCAATAATGCTGAGGCATTCAGACAGCTTGCAAGTCTTGGGAGAAAGGTAGCCGAGTTGGAAAAACGCGATTATTTGCCGCGCAATATTGCAGAATATGACTACGAAGCAATAAAATCACAAGTGCCTCAAAACTTCCGATTACTTTGGACGCGGGCCATACAGCCCTTCGACGAAGATAATGAAACAATCACGCTAACTGATGGGCACACAAATATTACCATACCTTGTCCGCTTGACGCGCAGAGAATAAATATTGCCGGATATGAGGTAATCAAGAACGCTTGGATGAAATTTAATTCTTATGATTTCACAAATTGCAATTTTGCCGCCGACGATATGGAGGGTTTGCTCAACCTCATAAATAAATTACTCGAATCTGTAGAATTAGTCGGGGAAATCGACATTTTGATGCACGATGTTATCGATGGAAACTTTCCTCTGATATTGCCGAACGGCGCGAGGTAATGCTTGTGGCGGATGTATACGATAAAGCCACGCGCTCCGCAGTTATGAGCAAAGTACGAGGCAAAGGAAATAAGTCAACAGAACTAAGGTTAATAGAGGTTTTTCGCGAAAACGGTATTATCGGTTGGAAACGTAATTATCCCGTAAAAGGACGCCCCGATTTCGTTTTTCTTGATATACGTATCGCTGTGTTTGTGGACGGATGCTTTTGGCACGGGCACGATTGCCGTAATACAAGACCAAAAGAAAATGCTGAATACTGGATGAACAAACGCGAACGTAATATCGCCCGCGATGAGATAGTAACGGAGGTTTTTAAGAAACGCGGTTGGACTGTGTTAAGGATTTGGGAGTGCGAGTTGAAAAGGAAAAATCAATACGCGCTTAATGTCAAATTAGAGATTGTAAAGCGTCAAGGGAAGTAATCGGGGTGGAATATGTATATCCGTAAAATCAACATTAAAAACTATCGTAATTTCGCAGATTTTACAATGGAATTTCGCAAAGGACTGAACGTAATAATCGGTTCTAACAACTCCGGCAAGACTGGGTTGCTTTATGCTATTCAAATGTTGAGCAAACCAGCGATTGCTTCCGCGCACGACTTTAACAAGAACATTATCGCCCAGTACGCAGAATTGTTTCAAGAAGACGCTCCGCAAATCATGTTTGAATTTGAAATTCGCCATAAAATTTCTGAGGATGATACGGAGGACGAGAGCATAATAAAGCTCGTGCCGTTTCTTGGCATGGAAACTATAAGAGCCGTACGACAAGAAGAAACACCTGATATCGAAAGCGGCACATACGATATTATAGCAATCGTAAAAATGATTTTTGCACTTGATGCAAAAGCGTTGGGTGATTATAGGCGTGATGTAAAGGAAGTCAGTTCGCTTGACGGATTCGTTTCCCTGCTTGATACATATTTAGAGCGTTATTCGTGGACTTATACTAACGGCGCGAGCGATACTGAATCCGATAAAAAAGATGCGACGGGTATATTTGATATGCGTTTTATCGAAGCGGAGCGGACAAGCTCTGATGTTTATAAGGAAACAAAACGTGAAATAGATAACTTCGCAGAAGACCAAAACAACGTTCTTGAAATTCAAAAATTAAAGCAAACGCTCTCCGATGAAATGAAAAAACTCCTCGCTCCTGCACTTGACAAAATGTCGCTATTGTTTGAAAACGAGAAAAACGAAATTGGCTTACAAAGTGGCAATGTTTCAATTTATCAAAATCTTCGCCCCGATGTGCGAATCGCCGACGCGTATGTTACAGACGTAAAAGATACAAGAGGAAACTATATTGTTCCCCTCGCTCACAACGGGCTTGGTTATAACAATCTAATCAATATTTATATGCTTATCAAGCTGACTGAGATACGAAAAGGCAAAGATTTTCGTATTCTCTGCCTTGAAGAACCGGAAGCCCATTTACATCCGGCAATGCAATACAAGCTGTTCAAGTTCCTTAAAACACTGGACGAAACCGATAAATTAAACCAGCAGATATTTGTAACTACGCATTCGAGCAATATTAGCGCGGTCGCGGGCATTGACAATATGTACATGCTCGACTATTCCCGTGACGATACGAGTTCCGACTGCCGCCAGCAAAGCCTTGAAGCGCATTTCACGAATAAACAGGAAGCAAAAAGGCACTTAACGAAATTCCTTGACGTAACGCGCTCAGATATGCTGTTCGCCGATAAGGTTATTCTCGTTGAAGGTATAGCCGAAAGACTATTGCTACCACTTTTCATGGAAAAATGCGGATGTGCATTTGAAGATGGTCATATATCCATTGTTGAAATCGGAGGTAAACACTTCGACTATTTTATAGAGTTGTTTAACGATAACGCCGTTGGAAAAAAGGTTCTTTGTATAACGGACAAGGATTTTAATTGGTTTGAAAATGATGATGCGGGCAATGAATACGAGCGCTATAAAACTTTTGAAGCGCCGCATATTAAAAAACTAAATGAAACATTTGCCGCGATGCCTAATTTGAAAATTGTTAGTCAATCGCTCGGCGGCGTAACATTCGAGGACGAATTATTACTTGCTAATTTCGAGAATAACGATGCCGTTATGAGTTTATTAGGCATATCGGTATCCAAAACGATAATTAAGTTCATAGTCAAAAATGGGATTGACCTCTCTGAGTGGAAGGATGTCGTTTTGTGTAAAGCGAAGAAAAGCATCGAGATCGCTAAATCGAATGTAGATTCGGCGATTGCGGTCGATACTGATAACACCAATTTTTATAAACGACTTTTTATTGCGATTCTGTTCTTGGTATATGTCGAAAACAAGAAGGGTGATGTTGCGCTTAATATTTTAACTGACGATAAACTCACCGCTGAGATTATTATACCGCCATACATAAAGGAGGGGTTGGAATGGCTGTCCCAATAAGTTCAGGAGACATTCTAACGCTGGAACAATTATGCAATCACTCAAGAATTTATGCGGGACCCGGCGCAGGAAAAACTCACTTTCTTGTTGAGAATGTGAAAAATATCATAACAACTTATCCGCTCGTCTCAAGAAGTCGCGCCAGAAAAGTTCTTTGCGTCACATATACTAACGCGGCGGTCGAAGAAATTCAACGTCGCCTTGATAGGTTTTCTGACGCTGTGGAAGTATTCACGATACATGGTTTTATTATAGAGCATATAATCAAACCTTTTCAAAAAGACTTGCACGATTTAATTAAAGAAGAATTTAATATTGACGTGGGTGGCAAAAAAAATATCACTTCACAAATTGAAGGACTTGGCATACTACACGGCGTTGAAAAAGAAGAAATATTTAGCTTTGTCAATGCTTGCAACTCATCAGCAGAAACGATGAATTATTCAAAGAAAGCAATGGGCGATATTGGAGTTAATACAACGCATTTTCTCGCTCATCATCAAGAGGATGGGTTCAAAACGACTTTAGATTTTCCGAAGAGTATTGAGCAGCGACACATTATTCCGATAAAGAGGTTTGTTTGGTCTGTCGTCCGCAAGCTCACTCATGATGAGATTTTATATTTTGGTTATCGTATACTTGAACGAAACTCCACCGCGCTTTACGCTCTGCGCGTAAAATTTCCATTCATATTTGTGGACGAGTTTCAAGACACAAATCCACTTCAAACACTTATGATAAAGTTGATAGGAAGAAAATCTACCATGATTGGCGTAATAGGTGATATAGCTCAATCTATTTACAGCTTTCAAGGAGCAAGACCGTCTCAATTCAGCAATTTGGTTTTTGACAGTACTGCAAAACTTTTGGATTATACAATAAGCGGAAATAGGCGGTCAATTGCTAATATTGTTGGCTTTTGTAATTTCATTCGCAAGTCAGACACCGCCGTTGTACAAACTTCTATTCGTCCATATACCGACAAAGCGGTTGAGGAAATAGCGGAAGCAAAACCCGTACATTTTTTGATTGGCAATAGTGACGCCAATATGCAAATAATTTCTGAAATGATTGAAAGCGGAGGAGTGGTTCTGACCCGAACATGGGCAAAGGCATTTGCTTATATAAGAGACATTGATGCCACGCAAGTTAAAATATTAGAGACGATTTATAGTTCTTATAATAATACGCCTATTGATATTCGTAGTGAAATTTCTGAAATCGGAAATGTCACTTGGGTTCGCGCATTCAGATTCATTTTTTCTTTTCATAAAGCCTATGATTCGGGTTCGTTTGTAGACGCGCTTAAAGCGTTTAACTTGTACGTTGAAACTGACAGACAAAAATTGAATTTCAAATTACTTCGTCAAATAAAAGCACTTACAAACGAAGTTTTTTCGGATTTATCTAACACGCATAAAACCGTGACAATAATTGAAAAGCTATCGGCAATACTAAGTTCAAATGAATACTATTCTCTAAGGAACGAGTTACTCGGTGATGAGTTTACCGTGCCTGTTTTTGACGAATATGATTTATCGAGCGGTAGCGACCGAAGTGCAAAACTTGTAAATGCGCTTAGAGAATTATCTTGGTCAACGTCATATAAACTTTTCAATGAGGTGTTTTCGCCGAACAGTTGCTACATGACCGTGCATCAAGCAAAGGGATTAGAGTGGAAAAAAGTTGTCGTTTCAGTCGAGCCAAGCAGATTTGATAAGACACAATTATCTGCGGTGTATACAACCCCGCAGATATTACAAGAGACCCCTGCAGAGGAATTTGTCAGGATGTATTATGTGGCTTGCAGTCGTGCCGAAGAAGATTTGTATATTCATCTACCTTCGGGATTTGATAAATCTCTTATTTATAATTGTTGCAAAATAATGGATGTAACCTACGAAATTTTTGAATAGCTTTGTGCAAAAATAGCGCAAAACACAAAATGCCATATTGTCGATTCTGTTTATAGCAAGCAGGGGGTCGTGCAGTCATAGCCGATAAATCGGCATGACTTTCGCCCCGGCTTGTTGGTGGCATCCCCCCCCCCAATCCCCCGGCAGAAGAATGGGCTTTGCCCATTCTTCCTTGAAGCCTCGCTACGCTCGTCTGCTGTCGGCTATCGCCGCAATAAAACGCGCTGCGTTTTGCGAAGTCGGCTATCGCCGCAATAAAACGCGCTGCGTTTTGCGAAAAGGTGACGCGCGCCGCGCATCATATTTCTATAGTATTTGCCGTCACCGCGCGTCGCGGTCGTGAGTTTTTTGCGGAGGTGTCCGCGTCCCGAACAGGATAACGTCGGCGTTGGCTTTCGCGACACCGAGGTCAGTATATTTTTTCTTCGCCGCCTTATAGCCGGAGTTTAACGGTCTGCGTTCTTTTT
>JGI994J12354_10000908_pt1 | contig 30315 bp, 32 predicted proteins | sample IntmicLarv3ML3BL_FD_12354 | JGI IMG/M metagenome (IMG submission 12354) | reverse complement strand
TGGCGAAGGGCACGGTCATCGTCGTGTTTGACGCGCACAAGGTCGTCGGCGGCACGGGCAGCGTGCAGATGCATGGCGGCCTCAATGTCGTATACACTTCGGAGGCGGAAACGGCCGACCACTATATCGAGCGCACAACGGCGGTGTATGTCAAGAACCGTTGCGCTGTCACCGTGGCGACCTCGGACAGCCTAGAGCAGGTCATCATCATGGGCGAGGGTGCGCAGCGCCTGTCCGCGCGGGAGCTGCTCATCGACGTGAAGACCGCGGAAAAGGAAGTTGGCGCGCACATTGACGCACGCCGCCCCGTGAAGCAAAACCGCCTCATGGAGCATTTTGACGAAAACGTGTTGGATTGGTTTGAAGAAATGCGGCGGAAGTCGTGACACAGTATACACAAGCATCCATCGACGGGAGGGACAACATGGAAAAAACAATGCACCCGCAGGAACAAGTTTTACAAACCTTCACACACAATGGTATCGCCGTTGATTTGGTTGCATGGAGTGAAACGACTTGGTGCGGCACAATCGGCTACGCGGCGAACAATACCAACGAACCGGATGTCGGTGCCATCATGAATGGTTATCAAGAATTAGCAACTTCGAACATCGGCCAATTGCGGCGCGAGGATGGCTGGGACGTTTGCATCAGCGTGAATTATCTCTCCAGCGAACGGCCAAACGGCGTCATGTTCGGGTTCCTTGCCTCTACCGAACCGATAAACGCAACATGTGACGTATACATAGCGCCCGCCGCGCAATACATGCGGATTCGTATCAGCGAAGAGACGGCAATCGCGCTTGGCCACGCGCCATGGATGGGCGGCATCCCACCGCATGGATGGATTGGCGAACAGCTTGCGCCGCAATTCGGCTATACCTATGGCTGCGATACGCTGCCGGTGGTCGAATACTACGGATTCTACAATCCAAGCATAGGCGAGCATGAATATTGCTATTTGTATGTGCCGGTTCAATCGGTGTAAACAGGAGGCATGGTATGGGTGTGCTCGTTAAGCCGGACAGGCTCCGCGCCGGGGACAAAGTGGCTACCGTCTCGTTATCCGGCGGGCGCGCAGGTGACGCGGATATGCAAAACCGCTACACGCTTGGCAAGCGGCGGCTGGAGGAAATCTTCGGCCTATCCGTCGTCGAAATGCCGAACAGCCTGCGCGGGAGCGATTTCCTGTACCGGCATCCCAAAGCACGGGCGGACGATTTGATGGAAGCCTTGACCAATCCGGCCATTAAGGGAATCATCTTGAACATGGGCGGCGACGAGGGCATCCGCTTGCTGCCCTATATCGACTTTGCCGTCATCAAGAACAACCCGAAGGTGTTTCTGGGCTTTTCAGATGGAAGTACCTTCCATCAAATGTTTACACAGGCCGGTGTGACATCCTTTTATGGCGCAAATGTTTTGGCGACGCTTGCCGAGCCTTTTGCGCTGCATCCGTATACCATTAAATGGATACAACAGGCTTTGTTTTCGACAGAACCCATAGGCCGAATTGAACCCTGCGAAGCATGGACACCCATTGATTGGACGAGCGCAAAACCCGAAGAACTGACATGGACGATGCATGAAGGCTACAAGGTATATCAAGGCACCGGGCGGGTTACAGGACACTTGATGGGTGGATGCGGCGGCCCCTTCCGGCTTATGCTGGGGACGAGCCTGCTCCGCGACAAAGGCATATGGAAGGACTGCATCCTCTTTCTGGAAGCGGGCATGAATTATGGCTCCAAGCTGGCGGGTGTGCACGAAATGCGCGCACTGGCCGCAGCGGGTATCTTCCGCGAGGCAAAAGCATTGGTTTTGCCGAGGTTGCCCGAGGATGTCGTTACCGATGTCATTTTGAAGGTATTGCATGAGGAAGGATTGACGGATTTGCCCGTGTTTACAGGCGTGGAATTTGCCCACTCCAACCCCATGACAGTGCTGCCGATAGGCGTTCAAGCGGAAGTGGATTGTGATAAAAGAACATTCACGATTCTCGAATCAGGTGTTGTGTAAAGGTATTGCGAGGAGGAGCAGAATGGATACGATTGTAAAATTCCTGCAAGACTGCAAGGTATTCTATGTGGCGACGGCAGAAAACGACCAACCCCGCGTGCGCCCGTTCGGCGCGGTATGCGTATATGACGGAAGGCTATACATCGGTACACACAACCAAAAGCCTGTGTCGAAGCAGATGAAGACGAACCCCAAAATCGAAATCAGCGCCATGTCGCCGGACGGCGACACATGGCTGCGGCTCACTTCAGAAGCGGTAGCGCATGATTGCCGCGAAGCGCGTCAGGCGATGCTGGACGCGGTGCCCTCTATCCAAAGCATGTACAATGCGGACGACGGGTTGTTTGAGGTTTTCTATTTGCAAAACGCATCGGGCAGCATCTGCACCTTCGGCAGCCAGCCGGATGTGCATACGTTTTAACCGGGGGGGGATTTGCCATGCTTACGGATATATGCTTGCCGGATGTTATGTACTTCGGCGCGTCGAGCCAGATACCCGAATTGAAAACGCGGGTGTTTTTGTCTCCGCATATCGGCATTGCGTCTTTATTTGTCATCGATACAGACGACTTGTTTCCGAAGGGCTATACTGTTTGCTGCAATCTGTCGTACCGTCAATGGGATTTCCCGAACGAGCTGCTGGCACAACCATTAGCCACCGTCAACGTTCTTCATAACATACCCGCGTTTGAACATCGGATTTTCAACGGCTGTTCGAGCGGAATCATCTATAAAATTGATACCCGCGGCGTTAAGGACAGGCTGACGCTGTTTGAGACAAACGACCCCGACCGGGAAGTGGTGTATCACGGCGAGGAGCCGTTGACAATACTGGAGCGTTTTCCTTGGATCGTGCAATGGGATTTCCGCTTCAGTCCGTCCGAAGTGGAAAAGCACGGTGCGGGGACCGCCATTGAGGAGGGGTTGTTTTGAGCGAGATTATCCATACGACGGCAAGCGCCGTCCCCGCACGGCATGTCAGTAACCACCCGCGCTATGAGTACCTTGAACGGGTAGTCGTGCCGGAGCGCGCGGGCGGACAGTGCCGTGTGTCGGAATACGAACTGCCGCCGAGCAAATCGAGCTATCCCTACCATTACCACATGGAGCGCGAGGAGGTTTTCTATATCCTGCGCGGCGAGGGCATTTTACGCACACCGGTTGGTGAAACGGCCGTCGCGGCGGGAGATTACCTCTTCTTCCCGGCGGGCGCAAACGGCGCGCATAAACTGACGAACGCCTCCGCCACGGAACCGCTGGTGTACATCGACTTTAATTCCCATCACGAAATCGATGTGGCGGTGTACCCTGACAGCGGAAACCTTGGCGTGTGGGGAATGGACATCAATACTGTGTACCGCGCGGACGGAACGGCGGGGTACTACGACGGGGAATAAAAAGGAGTACACCATGGATGCTTTCGCCACCATGACCGACGATGATGTCCTCCGCGCAATGCGGGGCGGCGACGGGAGCGCGCAGGATTATTTGCTGGACAAGTACAAACCGCTTGTCCGGCTCAAATCACGCGCGTATTTTATAGCGGGCGCAGACAGGGATGACATCATACAAGAGGGCATGATTGGGCTGTACAAGGCCATGCAGGACTATGATTCGGCGCGCGGCGCGGGCTTCCGCGCGTTTGCCTTGTTATGCATTACGCGGCAGATGCAAACCGCCGTCAAGCAAGCGCTGCGGCGGAAGCATGGGCCTCTGAACTCCTACGTTTCCCTGCACGCGTCCACCGCGGATAACGACGCGGACGCCACCCTCGCGGCGCGGCTGCCCGCGCCCATGACGGATAACCCCGAGGAAACGCTCCTCAGCCGCGAGGCGAAGGAAAGCATGGAAACACGCATAGGCGCAAGCCTAAGCCCTTTCGAATGCCGCGTGCTTGCTTTGTATCTGCACGGACAAAGCTATATCGACATCGCCGCAGCCATGAACTGCGGGACGAAGGCGGTGGACAACGCGCTCCAGCGTGTCCGGCGGAAAATTGAACGGTGCATGCCCTAACCACTCCAGGGTGCGAGAGGATAAACGTAACAAATAAATCCAAAAAAAAGAAGATATTTACAATATATCGGGGGTTCCGATGTGATACACTGGAGAGGATGGGGGTGTACGGCAATATGAACGAGGCATATCCGGCGTTCAGGGATTTCTCAATTGCCGCTGACCTTGCCGTCGTTGTGATTGATTTGACGGGGCAAACGCTTTTCGAGAGCGAGGGCTATGCGGACGCCACTGCGTTTGGCCGCCTCGCGTCGGACGCGTTCGGGCTGGACGGATCGTGCCGATACGCGCAGTTGTACGCGGGATACCAAACGATGCGCTTCGGCGGCCGTTATATCTACGACGACCCTGTCGGCTTGACCTATTTCGCTTCACCGATTTTGAAGCATACAACACACGCGGCAACCGTCATCGCCGGCCCGTTGTTAATGTTGAATGCTGATGATTTTTTTGATACCGATGTGCTTGACCGGTACGCACCGGCACCCGGTTTACGGGATATTCTCCGCACTTCGCTTTCGTCCGTACCGGTCGTAACGCCGAAGCGGGTGAACGCTTTATCGGAACTGCTTTATATCTGCGCCACACAGACCAGCGACGGCATCAAGGACGACGGCCTTCGGCGGCAGCGTGAGGCACAACAGTTGCAATCCATTTTGCACACCTACATCTCCGATGCGAAAGGGGATCCAGCCACACGCACCTATCCCATCCGCAAGGAGGAGGAGCTGCTTTCCGCCATCAGCCGGGGCGATGTGTTTTCCGCACGGGCGCTGTTAAACGAACTTCTCGGCCATATTTTGTTTCATTCCGGGCAGGATTACGAAATCATCCGCTCCCGTATGATAGAATTGATTGTGCTTCTCAGCCGCGCGGCGGTCAAGGGCGGCGCAAACGCGGAAACCATTTTCGCGATGAACTATGAATTCTTTCAAGAAATCGAGGGCATCCATACCGTGGACGCGCTGACCTACTGGCTTAGCCAGGTCATGAACCGCTTCACGGATACGGTGTTCAGTTTCGCAAGCGCCAAGCATGTAGACATGCTCTACCGCGCCGTGCTGTATATGAAAGAAAACTTTATGCGGAAGCTCACGCTGGAGGATGTCGCCGGGCACGTGTACCTGAGCTCGACGTACCTCAGCCGCATTTTCAAGGAAGAAACAGGTTATAATTACAATACCTACCTCAACATGATTCGGATTGAGGAGAGCAAGCGGCTCCTGCTGGATAACACCATTGACCTGGTGGAAATCTCCGGCCTGGTAGGGTACGAAGACCAAAGCTATTTTTCCAAGGTTTTCAAAAAGCTTGTCGGGGTAAGCCCCGGGAAATTCAGACAAGCAAATTTCTAAATAAATTACAGTTACAGGAGGAATTCAACATGAGCATTTTAATTGAGATTTCGGAAAACCTGCAAAAGGGTAAAGCTAAAATCGTCAAGGAACTCTGTGCAAAGGCAATCGAGGATGGCCTGAAGGCTGACCAAATTCTGTCCGAGGGTCTTCTCAGCGGCATGGACGTCATCGGTGAGAAATTCAAAAATAACGAAGTATATGTTCCGGAAGTACTCATCGCTGCACGCGCGATGAACATGGGCATGGAGCTTTTGAAGCCATATCTTGACGAGGGTGGTTCCCAGCCTATCGGCAAGGCTGTCATCGGCACGGTCAAGGGTGACCTGCATGATATCGGCAAGAACCTTGTAAAGATGATGCTGCAAGGCAAGGGTATCGAAGTCATCGACCTCGGCGTGGATGTCTCCGCTGAGCAGTTCTTCACCGCGGCGAAGGAAAACGGCGCGAAGATTATCTGCTGCTCCGCTCTTCTGACAACGACAATGACGGAAATGAAAGCGGTTGTTGACCTCCTTGAAAAAGAAGGCTACCGCGACCAAGTTAAGGTCATGGTGGGCGGCGCGCCTGTTACGGACGCGTTCTGCAAGTCCATCGGCGCGGACGCTTACACAGCAGACGCGGCAAGCGCGGCTGACGCAGCGAAAGCGTTCCTGCTTGCGTAACTTTATAGAAACGAAAACCCCCGGCGCGAATACGCCGGGGGTTTTATTATTCATGTGTTTCGAGTACCACCCGAAGATATGCAACAACCTCCGCAATCGCATAAAGCAGCATAGCAAGTGAAAAACTCCAAACACACAGCTCAAAGTGATGGTAGTTATGTGTGAACAGCATATAAACCAACAGCAGCACCGAAAAAGCAAGAAAGATGGAACCGCTTATCTTTGAAAAAACAAGCGGCTTACGCTTCTTTTGTTTAGAAATTGCCATTGTTTCCTCCCGTTTTCATCATAGAATCTTTTATCATGCGAGCATTATACCCTATTTATCGGGAATATGCAAGCCCCTTTTCACCCAATATAATGGGAATACGAAGGGGGCGACGCATATGATATCGTATGCACCTTTATGGGAAACTATGCGGCGAAACGGCGTCACAACATATACGCTCATCAAAGACTTCCACGTCAGCCGCGGAACATTGGACAGCCTCAAGCAAAACCGTAATATCACAATGGCAACACTGAATGATTTATGCAACATTCTATCCTGCCGTGTGGAGGATGTGATTGTGCACCTTCCCGACCAAACAATATAGACCCGGCGCTTTTGCGCCGGGTTTTTGCGTGGGGGATTGCGAAACCCTGTAAATACATGTATAATCAACCCGAGGTGATTTGTGTGGAAAATATTACAGTAACGCTGCTGCACAATGGTTCGCAGACGACGGTTAAAAGTGAAAAAAACGCGGTGCTTCTGTCGATTTTACAACAGGCGGGCGTAGGCGAGGCGGCACATTCCCCCTGCGGCGGCAAGGGTACCTGCGGCAAGTGCAAACTCCGCATTGTCGCGGGCACATGCGATACGCCGACAGAACGGGAGCTGCGCTTTCTCACGGAAGATGAACGCAAGGCTGGTATCCGTCTGGCGTGCTTCACATACGCGCTGGGCGACGTTACGGCCGCACTTTCGGACGAAGCGGCGCAAATTTTGTCGGCATTCTCCGGCGGCGGCGCAATCGCGCCGATTGTGACACGGCATTACGTTGTTCTTCCCGCACCATCCTTGGAAGACCAACGTGACGACTGGACGCGCCTCAAGGACGCAATCGCAATGCCGGACGCACGTTGCCGCCCTGCGGTGTTGTGTACATTACCCTACGCTCTCCGGGCGGAAAATTACGCCGTGACGGTAACATGCGCCGGAAACCAGGTGTTTTCCATCGCGTCGGGCAAGGTTGCAACGCCCTTGTACGGCCTCGCGGTGGACATTGGCACAACAACCGTCGTCATGGCGCTTGTCAATTTGCAAACCGGCGAAGTCGCCGATACGGAAAGCGGCTTAAACCGGCAGGCGGCCTTTGGCGGGGACGTCATCAGCCGTATCCAGCACGCCATAGAGGATACCAACGGCGCAGCGCTCCTGCGGGAAGCGATTGCCGAGCAATTGAATGACCTCGCAAAAGCGCTTTGCGCGCGGAACGGCCTCACCGCGGCGGACATCCCGGCCATCACGCTTGTCGGGAACACGGTCATGGCGCACCTCTTCCTCGGCCTGCCCACGGCGGAAATCGCGCGTGCGCCATTTATCCCCGTTTGCAATGATACCATCAAAGCACCTGCTTCGTCCCTCGGCCTGCATCTGCACCCGGAGGCCATCGCTATCATAGCAAGCAGCGTGTCCGCCTATGTCGGCGGCGACATCACTTCGGGTATCTTGGCTAGCGGCCTCGCCAACGAGGAGGCCCTCGCGCTGTTCATCGACATCGGTACGAACGGCGAGATCGCGCTGGGTAATAAAAACGCTATCGTAAGCTGCTCCACCGCGGCGGGCCCGGCCTTTGAGGGTGGACACATCCGCTGCGGCACAGGCGGCGTGGCGGGCGCCATCAACTCTGTCCATATCGAAAACGGTACACCTATATACACCACCATTGGCGGGAAGCCGCCCATCGGCCTCTGCGGCTCCGGCGTGCTGGATGTGGCGGCGGCGTTGTTAAACGAGGGCATCCTCGACGAAACGGGTTACCTCGAGTCCGACGATGAGGAGGACGACATCGCCGTGTTCCGCTTGACGGACAAGGTCTATTTCTCCGCCAAAGACGCGCGGGAAATCCAGCTTGCCAAGGCCGCCGTGCGTGCGGGCATCGACACGCTTTTGCATGAGCTGCACACCACGGAAGCGGACGTGCAAACGGTCTACCTCGCGGGCGGCTTCGGCAACTACATGGACAAAGACAGCGCCGTACGCGTGGGGTTGATTCCTGCCGCGCTCCGCGATAAAATTGTGCCGTTGGGCAACGCAGCGGGCAGCGGCGCGATTCGCCTGCTGCTGGACACCGCCGCAGAGGCAGCATTGTCGGACATCACCGCCAAGACGACGTACTTCGAGCTGTCGGCCAACGCCTTCTTCCAGAGTGCGTATGTGGAGCAGATGATGTTCCCGGAGGAATAAATATGAATCTCGAATGCATCGGAGAAGGCGCGACAACAAAGGTCTACCGCGACGGCAATGTCGCCGTCAAGCTATATGTGAACGCACCGCCGGACGAAGCCTACAACGAGGCCGACCGCCAGCGTTTCGCCCACGCGGCGGGCTTACCCGTGCCGGAGGTGTACAGCGTGCGGGAATTGGAAAACGGCACGGCGCTGGACATGCAGTATATTGCCGGGAAGGTGCTGGTACAGCCGAAAATGGATAAGGACGAACGGCGGTTGGCGTTTGAGCGGCTTGTCACATTGCAACATATGGTGCACCAGGTCGATGCATCCGGGCAGCCTTGTCAGGCAGACCGGCTTGCGTGGAAAATGGAGCGTGCGCCCGGCATGGATATGGAGACGAAAAACCGCCTCCTGCAACGCCTATCGGTATTGGATAAAGGGAAAAGGCAGCTCTGCCACGGCGATTTCCACACGTCGAACCTGCTGGACGACGGCAAGCAGATCTGGATACTCGACTGGGTGGACGCGGCCTGCGGCGACCCGTTCGCGGATGTGTGCCGCTCGTATCTCATTTTCAAACAGTATATCCCGCGGATGGCTGGGATTTACTTGAAAGCATATTGCAAGCTGGTGAATGCCGCGCCGGAGGACGTGCTGGCATGGCTGCCCATCGCCGCCGCCGCGCGCCTGCGGGAGAAGCTGGACGCGAAGGGCGACGCACTCGTTCGGGCGATGGTGTATGAAGGCCTTTGATGTAAACGCAAAAAGAACCCGGCACCGGGTTCTTTTTGCGTCACGCGAATTTTGCCTTGCATACAAGCCCATATACTTTATCCGCCCATTCCCAAGCATCCTTACAATCGTTCTCAACATAAAAAACACGCTCAGCAAGGTTGGATGGTACGATTTTTTGGAAAAAATCTTGATTGGCACCCGGTATGATACAGCAATGCAAATAATCAAACAAGGATAGTTCATGCTTAATTTTCGCCGCGTGGTGGCCATCATTTGCGTACTGGGGGTGATTCACAATATCGTCATACCGAAAATAAAAACGCACCCCCGGCATAAGCCCGGCACCCAAATCATGCGCATTGGGATCCCGTTGCAGCGTTCGTTCCATCACCAAACTATCACCGGCGAAGCAATTGCCCCACATAAACATGATATAGTCAAAATAGTCCGGCGTGTCCTTCGCGGCATTCCGCGTCTCCCTGGCAAGCTCTGTCCCCGGTTTGCCTCTCGCCTTTACCGCTGACAAGAGCTTTCCGCACTTGAATATGGCTGCCGCATTTTGTATTTCCGTCGTGTGGCAAAGATACTCGGTTACACATCCGCCTTTTTTGCAATTCGTACATGCCGGAACGGTGAGTATGCCTGGTTTGGTCGCCGCAGCAAACAAGGCAGGCTCCGCAAGTGCGTGATTGACAGCATGCAAAATCTCTGTATCCTCGCAAATGATTTCTGTTTTCCGATTGTTCTGCTTTTCATATTCAACAAATAAAATGAGATTTCGCATCTCCCAATCGGATATGCGGGGATATTCGGATAACGCAAAATAATAAATCCCATCCCATACAATAGAGCTGCCATGATTTGCTATGTTAATTGTCAATGCATACCTCCGCTTTTTTTACTTCACTTCCTCAAACACACATTTCGCCTGCGTCCGCAGCCCCTTTTTATTTTACTGCTTGAATCCATGTTAATTAGGTCTGTTCGCCAGCAAAACCTCTTTCAAGGCCTCCAGGGTTTTGTCGTCCGGGTTGTGAATGCGTACGGTAAACAACCGGCAAATGCCCAGCCCCGTGCCCGTAAATTCGCGCCCGAACACGGTCGGCGTATACAATTCCGCCTCGTGTTTGTAGCAGCCGTAATTGCAACCGTAGCAGGGGAAAATGCTCTCCCACAGGGCTTCCTTGATGTCCTCCCTCGCCAGCATGCCGCTCGTGATTTCATCCCGCAAAGTGATGTGCCATGTGTCACCGTAAATCTTCAAATAGCAAACGATGCGACCTTTGTATTGGATATACCAATTGTACCCGCTGTTTCCGGCGCGCGGCGGCAGTTTATTGCCCCGCAGCCATTCTGCGAAAGCCAGCGCACGTTTTTGCTGCGCCTCGTCATCCAGATAAAAAAGGACGGTACCCTCAAATTCGGGGCATCGCTTGTGCGTGGGTTCTTTACCGGGCTTGTAGCTTTTGTTTTGCTCGTATGCCATTAGTGAATCCCCCAAACCGTTTATAGATATTGTTTTTAGTCCTCCGCCGTCATATGCACGAAATTGATTTTATACCCTTTGTACCCTTCCGCCTCGCCGCCGATATAGGAAACGTCGGTCAGCCGGATGCGAAGAACACATGTGTCCGGATTGTTTTCCTTCACATCGCCGTTGCTGTGCCATTCGCGTTCGTGACAACATAGACGCGCCCATATATTGATTCATGATTGAATGCCCTTTTCGTCTACTTCACTTCCTCAAACGCATATTCCTGCGTCCCCAACCCGATTTTTTCCAGCTCGTCTATCTGAATATACGGATTCCGCCCGTGCAGACGCTCAAACAGATGCCCTTCCTCACCCATTTCATGCCCCTGCGGGATACCGTTCAGGATAAGGTTTTCCAGCTTGATGGCATCTAGGCTCGCACGCTCCACCGCCACGATGTCCCAGCCGCTCATGATGCCGATGTCCGGCACAACATTCGGCGTGCTGAGGCCCCAGCAATCGCAGATGGCGGTGATGTTCGTCAGGAAATTGATGTAATAGGCATTACCCGCACCCAGAACATCCAGCACCGTCTTTGTGGCCAAGGCCATACCAACTTGGAAGTCGCCGAAACGGTTCGCATCCATCGAAATCGCGCCTGTCGGGCAAACCTTCACGCAATGCTGGCAGTTTGTACAGTTGTGGTACATGATGGTGTACTTCCCATCCTCGAAGGCGTTCGCGGAATGGTTGCAGCTGTCGATGCACTGGTTGCAATGCGTGCACAAATCCTCGCGCCACACAAGGCCGCCCTCCAGCCCGTGGATTTGCCGCCGCGTCCTGTCCGTGACGCAGCCCATGGCGATGTTTTTGCACGCGCCGCCATAACCGCACGCGCCGTGTCCCTTCACATGGGAGAGGTCAATCAGGAAATCAGCATCGTGGATATGCCCGGCGATGTCCACGTTCTTGAGCGTCTTAAAATCCACGTCCTTGGCGTACAAATACTTGCCCATCACGCCCGCCGCCGCCACGATGGGGCAGCCCATAAAGTCTTCCGTGTACCCGCGGGAACGCGCGCCGTCCGTCTCCTGGTCGGTGATAAAAGGCTTCGCGCCGTAGCTTTTCAACGCTTCAATCAGCTCCCTGACAAACAGAGGATGCACCGTCGTGTAGCCGATGTTGCGTCCTAAATGCATTTTCACCGCGACGCGCTTACGCTTCACCTTATCCTGCAAACCCATCTGCGCAATCATACGCTTGAACTTGGCAGGAAGGGTAACAGACGCGTCGTAACGGTCGAAGTCAACGGATGCGAATAAAATTTTGGATGCCATGGAAAATACCCCCTTTGTATTTACTTTTAGTGTATCATGATTTGTACATTCTTTTCAAGTATTGTTGCATCTTGCGCACAGAATCGTTATAATGGAAGTAATGGTTTTTAGACTATTTTGAAGACACGAAGGAGAGAATAAAATGCAAATCTGGACAGAAGAAAAGCTCGATGCAATGCTGACCGTACCCTCCGCCGCTTTGGTGGCGGATATGAAGGCCATCAACGGAGACATCATGATTCTCGGCGCGGGCGGGAAAATGGGGCCGACCTTGGCCGTGCTTGCGAAAAACGCCATGAACGAGGCGGGCGTGCAGGCGCGTGTGATTGCGGTTTCCCGTTTCTCAGACCCCTACGCGGTCAAGCTTTTGCACGACAACGGGATTGAAACCATCAGCGCTGACCTGCTGAATCCGGCGGATGTCGCCAAGCTCCCGGATATTGAAAATATCGTCTACATGGCCGGGCGCAAGTTCGGCACAAACGGGCAGGAGCATCTCACTTGGGCAATGAACGCAAGCGTCCCAACCATCGTGGCGCAACGTTTTGTGAAAAGCCGCATTGTCGTGTTTTCCTCCGGAAATGTGTACCCGATGGTGAAAGCACTAACCGGCGGCTGCACCGAGGAAACACGCCCCATGCCGAATGGCGAGTACGGCATGAGCTGCCTCGCACGGGAGCGCGTGTTTGAGTATTACGCCAAGGAGCAAGGCGCGCGCGTCGCGACGTACCGCTTGAGCTTCGCGGTGGATTTACGCTACGGCGTGCTGTACGACGTCTGCCAGTACATCCTGAACGACCAGCCGCTGCCGCTGGATATGGGTTGCTTCGTCTGCATCTGGCAGGGCGATGCGAACGAGGCGGCGCTCCGCTGCCTGCTGCACGCCAGCGCCGACGTATTCAAGTTGAACGTCACCGGCCCGCAGATTGTGTCCATCAAGGAAACGGGCTTGAAATTCGCAAAGCTCTTGGGCAAGGAAGCGAAGTTTGTCGGTGAGGAGAAGCCGGAAGCATTCCTGAGCAATGCAGGGAAGATGTTCCAACTCATGGGCTACCCCACTGTCAGCGTGGATACACTCATCGAATGGCAGGCCGAGTGGGTCATGTCCGGCGGGCGCATTTTGAACAAGCCTACACATTTTGAAGAACGCGGAGGGACATATTGATTATGAGAGAAAACGCATACAAGGCTATACAATCCGGCATCGTCATCCCGGCGATTCCGCTGACATTGACAGAAGACCGGAAATTTGACGAAAACCGCCAGCGCACGCTCGTGCGCTACTACCTTGCCGCGGGTGCGGGCGGCGTGGCCGTCGCGGTACATACGACACAGTTTGAAATCAGATTGCCGCAGTACAACATGTTTGAAACCGTGACGAAAATCACGGCGGAGGAAATCGACCGCTACGAGGCCAAGACGGGCAAAACCGTCGTCAAGGTCGCGGGTGTTTGCGGCCCGGTGGAGCAGGCCGTAAAAGAAGCAACCTACTTGAAGTCCATCGGCTTCGACGCGGCGCTGCTGAGCCCGAGCGGCTTGCAATCACTAACGGAGGATGAGATGATTGCCCGCACAGAGGCCGTCGCGGCCATCATGCCGGTCATCGGCTTCTACCTCCAACCCGCTGCGGGCGGACGGCTGTTCTCCGTAGAATACTGGAAGCGCGTCGCAGATGTCAAAAACGTCGTCGCCGTCAAGTGCGCGCCGTTCAACCGTTACCAGACCTTCGACCTTGTGCGCGGCGTGTGCATGTCGGACAGGCGTGACGAAATCGCGCTCTACACCGGCAATGACGACAACATCGTCCTCGACCTGCTGACGGAATTCGCGGTAGACATCAATGGCACGGTGTACAAGAAGCGCTTCATGGGCGGCTTGCTGGGGCACTGGTCGGTTTGGACAAACGCGACGGTCAAGCTGTTTGAGAAGATTAAGGCCGTGCGGTATGATGCAACAATTTCTGCGGAAATGCTGACCCTCGCCGCGCAGGTCACAGACATGAACGCCGTGCTGTTTGACGCGAAGAACGGCTTCGCTGGCTGCATCCCCGGCGTGCACGAGGTACTCCGCCGGCAGGGGATTTACACAAACATCCTGTGCCTAAACCCGGACGAGGTGCTCTCCCCCGGCCAGGCGGAGGAGCTTGACCGCGTGATTGCGGCGTATCCGCATTTGGCGGACGATGATTTTGTAAAAGAAAATCTGGCAAACTGGCTTGCTGATTAATGAACAGCACAAAACGAAAAGGGGGCTTTTCCATGACTGTATTTGAAGAGGGTTATCAATTATTGGACGAAAAATTCGGCGGCGGCAAAGACAATGTTGTTTCCCTCGCGACAATCGCGCGGGAGCCGGGCGCGGACGGAAACCCCCGCCCCGTCGTCCGTGAGGTGGACGCGCATTATGAGGACGGCGCGTTTTACGTCACGACCCACGCGTTGTCCAACAAAATGCGGCAAATCGCGGCAAACCCGGCGGTGTCCGTCGCCGTCAGCGGGGAGTGGTTTACCGCCGTCGGCACGGGAGAGAACCTCGGCTGGGTGCTTGACCCCAAGAACGCCGGCCTCCGCGCAAAGCTCCGCAAGACCTTTGCCGCGTGGTATGACATGGCGAACAATGAAGAGGATAAAAACGTTTGCATTCTGGCGATTCGCCTCACAAAAGGCACGCTGAACATCAATCATTGGGAAAAATTGTACCACATGGATTTTGTGAACAAAACCGATATGGAAAACGGGGGCGTCGCGTAGAAAAACATTTTACATATGAAAGCATGCGCAGGAGGACTGCTATGAACGAACTGAAAAAGGCCGCTTTGGCGGCGATTGACGCGAACCGGGACAGAATCATCGCCATCGGCAAACAAATCTTTGCAAATCCGGAGCTGGGCTACAAGGAAACCAAGACCGCCGCACTTGTGCGCGAGGTTTTTGACGAGCTAGGGCTGGCATACACGGACGGCCACGCCATAACGGGCGTGAAGGCGCGCGCAAACGGAACGGAATCGCGCGCCTCTGTTTGCATTATGGGTGAAATGGACGCGGTCGTCTGCCCGATGCATCCCCATGCCGATGCGCAAACCGGCGCGGCGCACGCTTGCGGGCACCACGCGCAGGTTGCCACAATGCTGGGCACGGCGATGGGTTTATTGCCCATTATGCAGGATCTCTGCGGTGACGTGGTGTTCTTCGCCGTCCCGGCGGAGGAGTATGTCGAAATCGCCTACCGCGAATCCCTCCGTAATGACGGCAAAATCCACTACTTCGGCGGGAAGCAGCAGTTGATTGCCGAAAACGCCTTTGACGATGTGGACATGGCACTGATGGTGCATTCCACAACAGATTTGGGCAACATTGCCGCCGTGCCAAACGGGGGCTTGGGCTTTATCGGCAAAACCGTCCGCTTCAAGGGGCGTTCCGCACATGCCGCTTCACCGCATTTGGGCGTGAATGCGTTAAACGCCGCTATGGCGAGCATGATGTGTATCCATGGCCTGCGGGAAACCTTCCGTGATGAGGACGGCGTGCGCGTGCATCCGATTTTGACAAAGGGCGGCGATTTGGTGAACGTCATCCCGGCCGATGTACGGATGGAAACGTACGTCCGCGCGAACAACCTGGACGCCATCCGCCAGGCGAACGCCGCCGTCACCCGTGCCATCCGCGGGGCGACCTATGCCCTTGGCGCGGAGGCAGAGATTACCGATTTCGAAGGCTATGTGCCGTATGACCATAACGAATTGCTGGCGGAAACCTTTGCGGCGGACGCAAGGGAACTGCTGGGCGAAAAGGCTGTCGTACCGCACGGGCCGTTCTCCGGCTCCACGGATGTAAGTGACCTCGGCCTTGTCATCCCTGTGATACAGCCCATTGTGGGCGGCTTCACCGGCGCAGCGCACAGTGAGGATTTTGCCGTGGCGGATGAGGAATGGGCGTACATCGTCCCGGCCAAGCTCATGGCCATGACTGTCATCGACCTGCTGGCAAACGGGGCGGAAAAAGCCCTTGCCGTCAAGGCATCCCAGCCGCGCGGCAGTGCGAAGGCATACGGCGCAATGTGGGACGCTCTTCTCGGTAAAAACAACGCAGACAAATTGGAGGCTTTACGATGACAATTACCTTTGGCTGTGACCATGCGGGCTTCCGCTACAAGGCCATGCTCCTCGCACATTTACGCGCGGCGGGACATGAAGTGATTGACAACGGCTGCCACAACGAGGAACCTGTGGATTTCCCGAACGTCGCCCGCGCAGTCTGCGCGGCGATACTGGACGGCAAAGCGCAGCGGGGCATTATGCTTTGCGGCTCCGGCGTGGGCGCGGCGATTGCTTGCAACAAAATCCGTGGCATCCGCGCGTTTTGCTGCCACGATATCTATTCCGCAAGCCAGTCCGTGGAGCATGACGACGTGCAGGTGGCCTGTTTCGGTGCGGATGTGCTGGGCGCGGCGGCGCTGCGGAAGCTGGCGGACGAGTACCTCCGGGCGGAATTTTCCGGCGGGACCGAGTTTGTGCATCGCATTGCACTTCTGGATGAAATGGATAACGAAACAAACAAATAAAAAATCAGGGGGTATATGAAAATGGGTGTTTCATTACAGGACAAGTTCTACGGTTGTATCGCAGGCTGCCACATCGGCTCCGCCATGGGCGCAGCGGTGGAAGCGTTGACTTTCCAGCGCATTGAAGAGCTGTTTGGCTTTGTCGAAAAACTGCTGCCCTATATGCACTACAACAACGGCTGGATGCGTGAGCCGGGTACAACGGAGGACGGTGTGGAGCGTCAAAAGCTCATGATTACCGCCATCGCCGAAAAGGGTGGCCGTGTAAGCGCGGAGGACGTCCGCAACGCATGGGTGAACCATGCAAACCCGGAGGCGGGCGGCTGGATTTCCGAGCCATTTGAGCGTACGTTGCTTGCCATGGCGAAGAGCGGCATCCCCGCGCGAGACATCGGGAAATATTGTGACTACGCGGGGTTGAACTCTTTCTCCCGCGCGTGCCATGCCATCGGCTTGATTAACGCGGGTAATATTGAGACGGCCATTGAAGACATCCTGGAAGTCGGCCAGCTATACCAAACAACAAACAGCCGCGGTCTGAAGTGGGCATGCGTCACAGGCGTGGCGATTGCGGCGGCAACTTTGCCGGACGCAACAGTCGAAAGCGTCATACAGGCCGTGCGCGACAATTGCGACAAAGAAGTCACGCGGGAAATTGACCGCCATCTGGAGCAAACAAAGGACATCACCGACATCCGCGACCTGCGCGTGTATTTTGAGAAACACTACAACGGCGTGGGTATGCCGTATAGCATGTCGTTCGCAAACGAGGTCGTCACAAAAGGCATGTGCGTATTCCAAATGGTCAAGGGCGAGACAAAGGCCGCCATCATCGCGGGCACGAACATGGGGCGCGACACGGATTGCGTCGCCGCTGTCGCGTCCGGCATCTCCGGCGCGCTGACGGGTACCGCTTCCATCCCGGCGGAATGGATGGAGCAGGTGGATTACGCCACGACTGTCAACCCCCACACCTGCGTGAAGCGCACGGTGAAGGAAAATGCGAATTTGGTATACGACGCGTATGTGAAACGGTTGAACAAGGAACAAGCATTCGTCACAATGATGACAAAAGAGCTATGAATCCATAAATGAATGCCTGTTTGCAATCACGGACGAATATTAAGAGGTAGAAACAGGGAGTTGTCGGCTATGCCCAAAATAGAAAAAATGTTGGAAACCATGCGGAAACAAGGGATACCCGAAGAAACCATCGCTCAATTTACTCTTCCGCGAATCAAAAAAGCTACACCCAATGAAATTGTAGAGTTTACCCGGCAAATGGAAGCGTTTTTGACCGAAGAACAATGCTTATGTATCATGGACGAGCAGGGATGCAGTAAAACAAATCAAGTTTCTGCGGCGTTTCGTAAATTCGGAGAAAAACACGCGGACAAAACACTTGCGGAGAGAATAAAGCTTATGTCCGAACTGGAAACGGGACATAAAGTCAACCATGTTTCACAAAATGACGATGGCACGATAACATTGCAATTCGGGGCGGCAAATGGAGAAAACTATTCATGCCCTTGCGCGCCCATCAAGAAATTGAAGCCGTATGATTTTCCTCTTACCTATTGCGGCTGCTGCGGCGCACATGTACGCTATACGCACGAATTTGCTCTTGGTGTGAAACTGCGTTTAGTAAAAATAATGTCTTCCATGGCAAATTCAAACGGAGACAAAGGCTGCGAATTTATTTATGAAACCGTTAATTGACGCTGTTCTTTATAATTGATTGCTTTTACCCGCCATCGTCAATATTATCCTGCAACATAAAATTCTTCACGAAGTCAAAGAAATAGGGAGTGAATCATCGTGTCAACATGCTGTTCCTGCAACAAATGGACAGAGCTCGCACCCGTGCTGGCGGAATATGCCGGGCATGAGGGTGTGCTCATCCCTGTGCTGCAAAAAGCACAGGACATTTACGGGCACCTGTCTGTGGAGCTGATGGCGCACATCGCGCAGCAGCTCGGCATTGCCCCGGCCAAGGTCATGGGCGTCGCCACGTTTTACACGCAATTCCGTCTGAACCCCATCGGCAAGCATCTCGTACTGCTTTGCCAAGGGACGGCCTGCCACGTCAACGGTTCCGCAGCAGTGGAAGCCGCACTGCTGGAGGAACTGGGCGTGGAAGAAAATGCAATCACCGAGGACGGTTTGTTCACGCTCACAAACGTGGCATGCCTCGGCTGTTGCTCCCTCTCACCAGTCATGATGATTGACGGGGACGCGCACGGCAGCCTCACACCGGAGAAGGCGCGGCAAATCATCCGCGACATTCGCGCAAAGGAGGCGGTCGTATGAAGATAGCAATCGGAAAAGGAAGCTGCGGCTTGGCCGCCGGCGCGGCGAATGTGTCGGATGTTTTGACGAACGCGCTGTCCGCGCGCGGCAGCAACATCCCCGTCGGCACGACAGGCTGTATTGGCATGTGTTACTTGGAGCCCATTGTGGACGTGTATGCCGACGATGGCAGTAAAACGACCTTCGTCCGCGTGGATACAAAGGCTGCGGAAGAAATCGTAAAATTCGTGTGCGGCGAGGACAACAGCGCCTCAGCCTATGCGATGCCGGACGCCGATGTTGCGGTGCTTGCAGGCCAAAAGCGCGTCGTGCTGGAAAATTGCGGCGTGATCGATCCAGATAGCATCGGCGAGTACATCGCACATGACGGTTATGCCGCCATCCGCAAGTGCCTGAATGAATTGACCCCCGAGGCCGTTATCGAAACCATCAAGGTTTCCGGCCTGGCGGGTCGCGGTGGCGCGGGCTTCCCGACATGGTTCAAGTGGAACGCGGCGCGCGCGTCCGTCAGCGACACGAAATATATGATTTGCAACGCGGACGAGGGCGACCCCGGCGCGTTCATGGACAGAGCTGTCATCGAGGGCGACCCCCATGCGTTGATTGAGGGTATGCTCATCGGCGCGTATGCCGTGGGTGCGCAGCATGGCGTGGTCTACGTCCGCGCGGAATATCCCTTGGCGATTACGCGCTTGCAAAACGCCATTGAGCAGGCGCGGGCGGCGGGTTACCTCGGCACAAATGTCTGCGGGTCGGACTTCGAGTTTGACCTTCGCATCAAAGCGGGTGCAGGCGCATTTGTTTGCGGTGAGGAAACGGCGTTGATTGCGTCCCTTGAGGGTGAGCGCGGTATGCCGCGGTTGAAGCCGCCGTTCCCGGCGCAGAAGGGCTTCTGGCAGGAACCAAGCAACATCAACAACGTAGAAACCTACGCCAATGTACCGTGGATATTGCGGCGCGGAGGAGAAGCTTTCTCCGCAATGGGTACGGAAAACAGCAAAGGTACAAAGGTCTTCGCACTGACCGGACGCGTCAACAACGGCGGCCTTGTGGAAATTCCCATGGGCAGCACTGTCGGCGATGTCATTTTTGGTGCGGGCGGCGGAATTAAGAACGGCAAATCCTTCAAAGCTGTGCAGATGGGCGGCCCCTCGGGCGGCTGCATCCCGGCGGATTTGGCGAACGAGACGATTATCGACTACAAATGCATCGCCGCAACGGGCGCGATTATGGGCTCCGGCGGCATGGTGGTCATGGACGAGACAACGTGTATGGTGGACATGGCGCGGTTCTTCCTCGATTTCACCTGCAAGGAAAGCTGCGGAAAATGCACGCATTGCCGCGTAGGCACAAAGCGTATGCTGGAAATCTTGAACCGCATCGTTGCGGGTGAAGGCAAGGAAGGTGACATTTCTCGCTTGGAAGAATTGGGCAATGAAATCAAAGAAGGCGCACTCTGCGGCCTCGGCCAAACTGCGCCGAACCCGGTTCTCACCACGATTCGCTATTTCCGCAACGAATATGAAGACCATATCATAAACCACAAATGCACGGCGCATTCCTGCACGGCGTTGGTGGGCTATTCTATCGATGCGTACAAGTGTAAGGGCTGCACGCTCTGCAAGCGGAATTGCCCGGTGAATGCGATTGCGGGCGATGTGAAACAGCCGCATGTCATTGACCCAGCGGTTTGCATCAAGTGCGGGAAGTGCAAGACCGTGTGCAAATTCGGCGCGGTTGTGGTGGATTAGGAAGGGGTAAACATCTTTGTTCGAAGGTGCAATTATCAAGGAAACCCTGACGGACGAGCTACTGCTGGATTGTCTCACCATCGACAAGGTCGAGATTTGGAAAACTTCTGAAAACATCAAGTATTGGACGATGGTTTTCTTCCATTCCGATTGTACAGATTTGCCGGAACGGCTCTCGAAAGTCATTCTGGCAGGTTGGTTTGCGGATATGAAAGCCGATGGCATCAAGTACATCATCTTCAAGGATGCTGTGCTGCATTACGAAATCGGCAATCAAGCAGAGAAGGATACTGTCTTGAGCAATATGCGCAACAGAGGGATTCCGGACGACCAGTTTGGCTGGAGCGAATAAGGTCACATTTTATCTCAACGCAAGTATGTCTACAGAAAAAGAGGGAGTGCTATGCAAACGATCAAACTCACCATCAACGGGATTGAAATAGAAACGCAGGCCGGACAAACCATCGTCACGGCGGCGCAAAGCGTCGGCATTGAGATTCCGACGCTCTGCCACGACCAGCGCGTCAAGGCATACGGCGCATGCGGCGTGTGCTGCGTGGAGGCCGAAGGCGTGCCGAAACTGCTCCGCGCATGTTCCACCTTTGTTTCGGAGGGTATGAAGATTCACACGGATGGGCCACGAGCGTTAAAATCCCGCAAGGCCGCGCTGGAGCTGCTCCTGTCCGACCATGACGGCGATTGCCGCCCGCCCTGCGCGCTGGAATGCCCAGGGCATACGGATTGCCAGGGCTATGTCGCGCTTATCGCGAACGGGCAGCCGGAGGAAGCGGCGAAGCTCATCAAGGAAAAACTGCCTCTGCCCGCAAGCATCGGGCGTGTGTGCCCGCACCCGTGTGAGACGGCTTGCCGCCGTAAGCTGGTGGAGGACCCCATCTCTATCGCGTTCTTGAAATCCTACGCGGCGGATTTGGATTTGAACAGCGGCAAGCCCTACATGCCGGAAATTGCGCCGGAAACAGGAAAGACCGTTGCCATCGTGGGCGGCGGCCCAGGCGGATTGACGGCGGCGTTCTTCCTGCGGAAGCAAGGACACAGCGTTAAGATTATCGACGCGATGCCGCAGATGGGCGGTATGCTCCGCTACGGTATCCCGGAATACCGCCTGCCAAAAGCAGTGCTGGACGCGGAAATCGACCTCATCGCGCAAATGGGCGTGACGATGGAAAACAATATCAAGCTAGGCGAATGTGTGACGCTGGACGAACTCCGTAAGAATAATGACGCGGTGGTGCTGGCCGTCGGCGCATGGACGAGCATGAAAATGCGCTGTGCGGGCGAGGATTTGCCAGGCGTGGTCGGCGGTATCGACTACCTCCGAGCAAACATTTCAGGACAGCCAATGCTGGCAAAGAAAGTTGCGGTCGTTGGCGGCGGCAACACGGCGATGGACGCGGTGCGCACGGCAGTGCGCCTTGGCGCGGAAGAGGTCAGCAACATCTACCGCCGCACGAAGACAGAAATGCCGGCAGAGGAAATCGAAATTCAGGAAGCAGAGGAAGAGGGAGTTGTCTTCCGTTATTTGCAAAACCCGATTGCGGTCATCGAAAAGGACGGCAAGGCGGCACAACTGCGCTTGCAAAAGATGGAGCTTGGCGAGCCGGACGCAAGCGGCCGCCGCGCACCTGTGGCTATCGAGGGTGCAGAAGACTTGCTGGATGTAGACTTGGTCATCATGGCAATCGGGCAGGGGTTGAACCCGGCGGGGCTTGACGGCGTGGAATTGACAAAGCGCGGCACCATCGCGGCGGATGAAAACAGCTTCCGCACGAACCTTCCCGGCGTATTCGCCATCGGCGATGCGACGAACCGGGGTGCGTACATCGCCATCGACGCAATTGGCGAGGGCAACCGCGCGGCGGATGTTATCGATGGGTATTTGAATGGCGAAGACGCGCCGTACAAAGCGCCTGTGCTGGTGGAACGCGTGATGACGGCGGTGGACTTCGCGGACAAGGAAAAATGTGCACGTGCCAAAATGCCGCATCAGCCCGCGATTGAGCGGAAAAACAATTTCAAAGAAGTGAACTATGGCTTCACGAAGGAACAGGCGGAGGCGGAGGCCGCGCGCTGTCTGGAGTGCGGCTGTCACGACTATTTCGAGTGCAAGCTGATTCGTTTTGCGAACATATACAATGCGGAACCGGCGAAAGCGGCGGGCGCAAAGCACAACCGCCTGATTTTGGACGACCACCCGTTCATCGAGCGAAACCCGGACAAATGCGTGCTCTGCGGGCTTTGCGCACGGGTATGCGAGGAGATTATGGACGTAACGGCGCTGGGGCTTGTCGGCCGCGGCTTCGACACGATTGTGAAACCGGCGCTTGGCGCGGAGCTGCTTTCGGCAGGCTGTGTATCCTGCGGACAGTGTGTGGCGGCGTGCCCAACAGGTGCGCTGGGTGAGAAGGGTATCAACGGCAAGCGCGCACCGCTGGCGGAAAAACAAGCGGAAACGGTATGCGGCGTATGCGGCGCGGCGTGCCCGATTGTGGTGACGACGACTGGCAGGCGCGTGCTGCGCATCCTCCCCGGCGGGGCGGAGGACAACAAGACCGTTCTTTGTGCGAAGGGACGGTTCGGCTGGGCACAAAATGAAAAGCTCTGCGGATGCCAGACGACGGCGGCGGAAAAGGCCGTCGCATTGATTAAGAGTCAAAGCGACGACGTCGCGGCGGCATTCTCCGCCAAGCTGACAAACGAGGAAGCGGCGGCAGCAAAGGCTTTCATTGAAAAAGCCGCGCCCGGTGCTAAACTCTTCGCGTTCGGCCAGGCAGCAGATGAAAGCAAGCCCGTCCCGGAAATCGCACGCGCGGTCAAAATTGAGGACGGCATTGTCAAGGGCATGGACACCGGCGCGAACATGGCCGGGCTGAAAGCGCTCGGCTTCAGTACCGATGTGCCCGCAGCGAAAACGCTCGTTGTTTTCGGCGATGGCTGCGTGCCGGAAGTCACCGGGGTTGAAACAAAAATCGTATTTGCTGCCTTTACCAAATCGGCGGCAGGTGCATGTGTCGCCATACCGATGGCTTCCTTCATGGAGTCAAACGGCACAATCCTTGCGGCGGACGGACAGACGCGCACCGTGACGGCAGCTATACCGCGTTGCGGGAAATCAAACGTAGAATTATTCCAATCTCATTTATAAGAACATACTAAAAAAGAACCCCCACACACCTTATAAAGGGTATGCGGGGGTTCTTTTTAGTATGCACGTGCCGCTAAGTCCAGAAATATTGTTAAATCCGGATGCGTTTTCAACATCGTCGCGGGTATATCCGGCGTAGGCGCACTGTCAAGGATACGCTGCACAATTGCCCGCTTATGCGCGTCTGTCACCATATACAGCACCTCATCCGCCTGGGTGAGGCCGCTAACCGTTACGGTAACCCCTTGCCCCGGCGTGTTGCCGTCCTTGAAGTATTTCCGGCCGACAGAAACGGTAGTTTCATCCAAATCAACTACCGCAGCGATTGCGTCACTTCTTCGGCCGGGCTCATTGAAGCCGATGTGCCCGTTCATACCGATGCCCAAAAGCGCAAGCGTGATACCGCCTTGCCGCTCTATGAAGGCCGCAACACGCCTTGCTTCGGCCTGTATATCCGCCGCCTTGCCGTCGAAGAAAACAATGTGCTCCAGCGGTATGCCTGCAGGCAGGTAGAATCCGTCGTACATCATTTGCTTGCAAGAACCTTCGTCTTCATACCCCAGCCCGACCCATTCATCCAGTGCAACATACCAGGCCTTGTGCAAATCCACCTCACCCGCCCGATGCGCCTCGATGAGACAGCGATACACCGGCATGGGCGTATCACCGCCTGCCAAGCAAAGCAGCGCATCCGGCCGTGCATCCAAGTGCGTGATTATAGCCTGCGCCACCGCCAAAGCCGTCTCTACAGGGGTAGCCTGTACATTGATTTTCATCACAATTCTCCTTATTGCCAGTGCAGCGTCGGCAGGATTTCCTTCTGCCGTTCGCACATTTCGTCAATCAGCGCCACGGCGTTGTTATAATTTGACACCGTTGGGTCGAGCAGTATCGCCTGAAGAAGCTTATCCTTCGATTTCTCCGCATACGCCTCCAGCAGAAGCTCGTGAATCGCGCCCTGTTGCGCAATCATCGCCGCAATGGCCACGGGCAGCTTTTCCGCCGTGTGCGGGTGGATGCCGTTTCCGTCCACCGTCGCGGACAGTTCAATCACCATGCCCTCCGGCAAGTCCTTCGCGTAACCCTTGTTCGACATGTTCACCGCACCGATTTCCGTCGGACAATCAAAGAAGATGGCTTCGGCAATCGGGATGCCGTACTCGCCGGATGGCCGTACTTCCCGCGTGGCGGGGTCGAAATTCCGTTCAAAGCCCGGGTCGCCCACGAAGCTTTCGTCCTCCGGGAAGAGCGGCCGGTTCGTCGGGTCGCCGGAAAAAGCGTACACGAACTCCGGCGGGGTCTTCGTCGCCCACGGCTGCTCCCTCGCGGGATCGAAGAAGTATTGGATTTTTGCAGACGCGAGGAATTCGTCACTCCACGCGATATATTCGCCGATGTGGTTTGTGCCGGGGTACGACCAGAGGCCATAGGTGCGGAACATCATGCGCGTTAGGCCAAACTCATCCCAATGCGCCAACCACGAAACCTTGCGCTCGTTCTCCCGGAGCTTCGGATACAAATCCTCGCCCGTTTCTTTGTCCCAGATGCTTGTGAACCAGCCGAAATGGTTCAACCCTACAGGCTTCGCGCCGATGCGCTCTACCGGCATGTCGAGGAACATGGCAAGTTGGTACATCCCCATCATTTCCCCATGGCAGAGGCCAACGCATTTGATGCGCGTTAGCTTGGAAACGGCCTCGACCAGTTTCGCTTCCGGGTTTGTGTAGTTCAACAGCCATGCGTTCGGGCAGAGGCGCTCCATCGCATGGGCAATCTCCAACATCGGCGGGAGGTTGCGGAGCGTATGGAACATGCCGCCCGGGCCGCCGTTCTCACCATATACCTGGCGGAAGCCGTAGCGCCGCGGGATGTGGAAGTCCATAGACCAGTAGTGGTACCGGTCCACCTCAATCGCCGTGATGACGAAATCGGCGCCGCACACGGCTTCGTCCAGCGACAGCGACGCGTTGATGACAAGCCCTTCCCTGCGCCCGAGCCGCTCCGCCATACCGCGGCAGAATTTGACTGAAACCTCCAGCGCCTTTTCCTGGATGTCCATCAGGTAGATTTCCATCTCCGGCACCTGTGCAAATTTTTCACTGAGCAAGATATCCCCTACCGTCGCCGGGGAAAACGATATGCTCCCCGCGCCGATGATGGCAAACTTGACCTTGCTTTTCATATACAGTCCTCCTTTTATCATCCGGCGGTACGCGACCGCCCGTTCCGTACATAATACCCCGCTGCCTCCACCGCAAAGGCCAGCAGCGCTTCATCCGCCAACCCCGTCAACATCCCTGCGACCAACCCGGCGTTGAAGTTGTCCCCCGCTCCGGAGAGGATGGCGGGAGCAGTCCGACAAATCCACGAGTAATATTCTTTCACCCCCGGCATATGGAAGCACATCGTCGCGGAAGCCCTTGAAAATATCCGTCGCTTGCGGCAAGCTCACTCCAATTCATGCAGCAAAGCACTTCGCTTTGCTGCCCCAGCGCCCATAATTCTTCCACCGATACAGCACGCGTGATGGCTGCGAAGTCCATGCGATTCAAATCCCGGCTTACGCCAAGCATGAGCTTGCCGGTGTCAAATTCAAACGCCGTACACAGGCCGGTGTTGCCGGTGCTGTGCAAATCGCAGCGCTGTGCCATACCCTAAAATACGGGATGCACATTTGGCAAACCGAAAGACCCCACGCAATGCGTCTGTACACCTAGCCCGGCCAGCGCATTCGCCACAATCGCCATGTTTCCGCCCAGCTTTTCGGATATCTCCTCCAATTCGACGAAGCAGCTCCCGTCGTCTTTTCCCTGCACATATTGTCCGAGAATCACCCATGCCGCCAAAACACGCCTCCGGCGCGAGGGTGCTCCCCCTGCGGATGGGGTGGCAACCACATCCACAAACGCGTCGAAGCCGAGAAACACATGCTCTTCCGTTAGCATACTATATGCCTGCCTTGTCCAACAACTCCACCGTGGCTCCTCGGACAGGAAATTCCCGCCGATGCCGATGAGCGCTTGGTTCGGCAAGCCGAAAGAACAAAGTATAGTCTTGGGGTCAATCGTGTGGCTGCTATGCCCGAAGAAGGCGCAGAATTGCCCGGAAACGGCGTTGTGCGCGAAGATACTTGCCAGCACCTCCGCCGTGATAAGCGTCAGAGTGCCCGCCATGGTAATAGGGCCAGTCGAGCCGCCCATAATCATGGGCGCGATGCCCAGATAACGCTCCCTGCCTGCGAACATCAGCCCCATCGCCAACGTCTCCGGCCGGAATTTTAACGGGCTGATGGTTTCGAACAGGTGCCCCGTCTTGCGCCCGAGGGACTCCACCATGTCCATGATATACGGCGCGGCTTTTGGATTGATGATATAGGTGCCACCGTCGCGCTGCGCGTATTTATAAATCATGTAATAGCTATATAAGTCGCTGATTTCGCTCGGCACATCGGACGGAATCGTCACGGCGGAGCAGCCGCCGATGTAGTCAAGCCGATGCACGTGTTTGATACCCTTCATGATATCGTCGCTCGTGCCGAGGCGTTTCATTTTCGTTTTTTACAACAGTCGTGGCAGTGCCAACTCCACCACTTACGCGCCCGCGCCCTTAGCCGAAGCGAACGCCACGCTCTCCGACTCCACCTGCACATTCCGCACGGCCAGCCATCTAAAACCGTCCGTTCCGGGTATATCAACCATGTCAAAAGCGGTGCTGCCGATTTCCCTGGCGGCATAATGTTTCCCGCGCCAGATTTTGCCGTTCAATATCAGCCCGCTGCCAATCCCATGCCAAGGGTGATGTAAGCCAGGCTCTCGTTCTTGCCAAGCTGCCGCACCTTGTATGCCCCCAGTGCCGCCGCGTTACGTCATTTTCTAAAAACACCGGGCAACCAAGCACATCCGCCAGTGTATCGAACAGCGGCCAAAAGTCGTATGCTTCCCGTATGCCGATAAGCGGCGCAGGATCGTCCGTCCGGAAATGTGCGGTGTCTACCACGACAGGCAGCGCCACGCCACACCCAGCAGCCGCTCCCTTGGGATGGCCGATACCGAAAGGAACGCTTCCATCAGCCCGGCTGTTTCGCTTTCCAACAACGCGGACACGGTTGGATTGCATCAGCTCTCACTTCAAATTTACAAGTGCTATATCCAAATGCGCTCCATCATACGCCAGCGCCACAGCGGCATATGCGTCCGGGCAAAACGCCAACGGCCGCCGCCCTGTCTGCGGATGAAATCATAAGTCGTCTTGCGGTTGATACTTTTGATGTCCGTCTTCTCCAACGACTTCATACGCGTACCCCATTCTTTAACCGCCGTAGTATCCGTTCACAAGCGAAACCAGCGTGTCGGCCTCCTCCTCCGTCTGCGCACCCGTACGGAGGAAAACGCCCTCCGGCTCCAAGCCCTTCAGAAGCACCAGCAAATCATCCTTATGCCGCGCGTCAATCATGACGGTCTTACCTGCTTTCTGGATTTTTTGCAAATGCGGTACCCAGAACTCCGCATTATGCGTGAAGGGTAGACCCTGCACCTGCACACCGGTGATGTCATCAATCGCTAAAATCCGGTCGAGATGCTTCACAGCGTTCTCCCCATCTAAATGGAACAGCACGCGCGGGTGAAAGACGGCCATCTCCCGCAGCGGCCCATCGGCGAACGCCTCGAAGAACGCATCTGAAATCATGACCATAAAATCCAGTGAAATGAAATACCACGGCACATCGCTGTAGAGGCCGAGCCAGTTCGTGCTGCCGCCTTGATAGCGCGTGATGATGTCGTAGTAGTGCGTGAACACTTGCTTATAAAGGTTGAAATGCACCATTGTGACGCGCTTGACTGCCTCCGGGTCGTCGTACATTTCCATACAAAGATTGTCCGGCCCGATGAGGGAGGCCACGCCGTCCAGTAGCGTATTCAAATCCACCATACCCGTGATGAAGCCACCGTCCTTGCCGTCCGCAGCATAGCGTGTCAGGATTTCTTCCATCTTAGAGAAATGAAAATTGCTGCGGTTCAGCGTGAAATCCGTGATATCCGCTAGCGTACAATCCAGATGCTTCACCCAGGAACTGGATTCATTGTAGTTGATTTCCAACCCCAAAATGGCGGACATAATGTCCGGACCCAGAGACGGGCTGACATAAGGGAACGAATCGCCCGCGAAATACGTTGCTATATTACTGGCACGGTTGCAGCCGACCATCCAATCCGCATCGAACCAGAACTGGTCGGAATCTTTCGGCATAGGATAATCAAACGACACGTCGGTTTTCGGCGCAGTGACGGAAAAAACAGGGCGGCGGTTCGTCCGCGTCCAGTATTGTTCATAATGCGCCTTGCGTTCATCCCAGTTGGGTACGTTTATCATCATTGTACACTCCTTATCAGCAATTAAGATCGATGGTTTCGAAAACGTTTGCGCCACCGATTGATTGGTCACTATCAGTCTAGCACAGCACATATTCCTCGTCAATCATTATGCAAATAATTTATTAAGCACCTTTTCTTATTTACAAACGGCACAGTCAAGTGCTATAGCAGCTTCATATTGCGTCTTTTTCGCAAACACATTTGGTATACTTTGCACTGTGTTCGAAATCGATTTCGTTTTTTATGTATTCCGCGGTGTTGTACCGTCTCTTTTTACCAAGATACACGTATGTGCGATACGCAGGAAGCCATTGCTTCGCTCAACGTAAAACAATTGTCACCACACGGCACAACACGCGCAACCCCGGCAAATACGCCTGTACAAAGGAATCACATGCATGAAAAGAAAAAATAGCAAAAGATTTTCCACGGGGCTCTTGCCAAACGCAAAATCCCGTGTTAGAATATATTCACAATAAAAGCAAAAACGAAAGCGTTTTACTTGTCTTTGTTTACCGAAAGCGGAAAACCGCAAATGAATTGGAGGATGATTTGGAATGGGTATCATGAAGCATCTTAAAAAATCGCTCGCAATGGCAACAGCCGTGGTAATGGCGGTTTCACTCGCCGCATGTGGCGGCGGCACAACAGATACGGAAACACCTACCGCAACACCGCCGGCGTCGGAAACGCCGGGAATCGAAACGCCTGTAGCAGAAGCGCCCGTGGATGACAGCACCTTACCCGAAGGGCCTGTTACATTGCGCTACATGTCCTGGGATTTGGGCACAGAGGAAGAAAACAACATGCGCCGCCAGATGCTGGCCGCGTTTGAAGCGAAGTATGAAAACGTGACAATCGAAATCGTGGACGTCCCGCTCCGTGCGGACGGCACCGGCGGCGATTATGGCGAGTATCTTAACACGCTTGCATCCCAGCAGAACCTGCCGGACGTATTCATGTGGACAAGCGTACCGGATACGACGGCTTCCGGTTGGTCGAGAGACGTGTCGGAATATGCGTTTGCTGATCCGGATTTCCAAAACGTCGTACAGGTCATGCGCGAAGGCTGCCAGCTTGACGGCAAAGTTTATGCGTTCCCGTATGCGATGTTCCTGTT
>JGI994J12354_10000907_pt1 | contig 30335 bp, 23 predicted proteins | sample IntmicLarv3ML3BL_FD_12354 | JGI IMG/M metagenome (IMG submission 12354) | reverse complement strand
TAATATGTAGTCATCTTCACCTAGCAGACTGTCCTATCTTTTATTTCCCATGTAAAACACTGCAACCACTCCTGCTCCCGTGTGACTTCCTATTACACTTCCGATAGGCTGAATCAATACATGGACTGATGGTAGTTTTTCTTTGATGATGTTTTCTACATATTGCGCCTCTTCTATACAATCACCATGTGTAATCATAATCTCATCATGCTCACACCCCTCGCTATTTTCCCACATCATCTCTACAATTTTGTGCAAAGCCTTTTTTCTTCCTCGTTCTTTTCCAACAACTTCTAGCTTTCCAGCATCACTGACATAGATAATTGGTTTGATTTTTACCAAGCTTCCCAAAACTGCTGTTGCTTTTGATACACGCCCTCCACGATGCAAATGATTCAAATCATCTACCGTCACCGTATGGCAAACCTTGTACTTATTTTCTTGTGTCCATGTATGAATCTCTTCAATCGACTTTCCTTGTTCTTTTTGTGTAACCATCTGACGTAATAACAATCCTTGTCCCATGCTTGCACACAACGAATCTATTACATAAATCTTCGCTTCGGGATATTTTTCTTTCAATGCTTCCCCTGCAAGATTTTCGCTATTATAGCTTCCACTAAGTCCCGACGAAAAACCCAAGTGTAAAATATCTTTTCCTGACGCTAATATTGACTCAAATACTTCACGCGCTTGTTCTGGGTTTACTTGAGACGTTGTAGGCATAGAACCATTTCTCACTTTATCGAAAAATTCCTTGGAAGATAATCCCTCCATATCTTTATAGGTTATACCATCTATAATATAGGATAACGAAATCACTGGAACGCCTTTTCCTTGCATATACTCTTTAGGCAAGTCAACTGTGCTATCTGTCGTAATTACAAATTCTCTCATATGCCCTCCTTATTTGCTCGTACTTCCAAAACCACCGTTTCGAACTGCCACTACATCATCATCTTCCGTAATTCCATATTCCACAAAAATACCTTGCATGAAACCAGCACCTTGTTCTAGACTTACTGTTTTGTTTTCATTTGTATCATTCGTTAGTTTTACAAATATATGTCCCTCATTGTCCGAATAATAATAATCGCTATCAATAATACCTACTGTATTATTAAGCTGTAATCGAAACTTAAACCCAAGCCCACTTCTTGGGTAACATTTCAATACCCAGTCTTGCTCCATTCTCGCACGAATACCTGTCGGAAATTTTATCGTTGCATTTGGTGGTATCTCGATTGCTATCGGTGTATAGAAGTCATATCCTGCCGAACCTGTTGTTGCCCTCTTTGGTAATTTTAGGTTCTCATATACACGCACTGCCTCTTCTTTGCTCAATGCGCAATCTTCCACTATTGCATTTACAAATTGTTCTTTACTTACTTTTTCAAACTTCGCTATTCGCTTCATGTAGTACCACCTCTCGCTGTTTTAAACTTCTTTGCACATCTATGACTCGTTGGTTCTCACTGCCTTTCCATTGCAGTGTTTCGCTCTTCATCTTTACATCAAATTTCCCATCTACCAACACATCTATATCATTCATCAACTGTATATTTGAAATATTTTCCCACAATTCGCCTGTGTATAACCAAATCGTCTTTTGTGGATATTCGTCTTTAAATTCTTTTGCTAATGCCTGAATCTCGCAAACATTATCAGGGTGCAGAGGGTCTCCTCCACTAAATGTAATGCCATTGATATACTCTTTTTTCAATTCTTTTTCTAGTTCTGCTTTTGCATCTTCGTCAAACAAAAGTCCTCCTCTTGGATCCCAAGTAATCGGATTATGACACTCGTTGCAACCATGTGTGCAGCCTGCCACCCATAAGACAGCGCGTAGCCCATCTCCATTTAGCATATCATCTTTTGTAATATTGTGGTACCGCATTACATACTTTTCCTTTCTGCAATCTCTGCCATCTTNGCCTCATTTAATCTCGTATCGCCTTTTACTCTAGAATAAGATAAGTAACCGTTCATACGGTCTATCTTTGTTAAATTTTCACTACCACATTTGGGACACACTTCAATAGAAAGTTCTTCATGTCCACAATCATCACAGTAAGATAGAGATAGATTCACACCCTCATAATAACCAAGCTCCATTGCACGTCTAACAAGAACCTTAATCGCCTCTTTGTTGTAATCGATTGGATATTTTACATATTGAATCTTTCCACCATTGCTAAGTTCCCAGAAACGCCCCTCTAAATCTTGCTTTTGAATTGGCGTAATATCTTCCGACACATGGCAATGAAAACTATTGCTCACATATTCTCGGTCTGATACATTTTCAATGATTCCATATTTTTTTCTAAATTGTTGCACTTGCACACCACATAAATTCTCTGCCGGTGTTCCATAAATTGCGTACAAATTACCATCTTCTTCTTTAAATTCCTGTACTTTTTTATTAATGTATTCTAGCGTTTCTATTGCAAATTGTCCATCTTCTACTAACGATTTCTTATTGTATAACTGCTGTAGCTCATTCAATGCTGTAATGCCAAATGACGCAGTTGCAGACTTAAGCAATGGCTTAATCTTATCATAAATACCAAGCTTTCCACCATAGAAGCCACCCTCACAATATGCAAGTGGGTTCGTAGATGCTTTCATCTCGCCTAAATATTCGTATGTACGGACATGCAATCTGCGAATTAGCTCTAGATAGTAATCAAGTACTTTAAAGAACTCATTGCCCTCCTGTTTTGCCTTTGCTAAAATCATTGGCAAATGCAAACTCACCGCACCTATATTGAATCGCCCTACAAAAACTGGCACATCATTTTCATCAGCAGGAGACATGCCACCTTTTTCATACCAAGGTGATAAAAACGCTCTACAGCCCATCGGGCTAACCGCTTTCCCGTATTGTTTATACATACTTGCCACATAGCCTTTTCCACTAAGACTGAGCCAATCTGGATACATCGTCTTTTGCGAGCATTCAATACCTGCCTCAAAAATATCCTCCAGTGGTTTCCCCACGCCATGCAACTCTTCATCATATAAGAATACTATTTTAGGAAATAATACTGGCTTTTTGTGGCCATCTTTTCCTTGACCACCTTTGCGTACTTCTAGCATCTTCGTCGTTGCTAACTTTCCATATTCACTCGTATTAATGCCGATTGTAACTGTAATAAATGGATAATCACCTCTGCTTGAAGATACCGAGTTAAACTTGTACTCCCAGCCTTGAAATCCTTGCTCCATTTCTTTTGCTAAATCATGCCATGCAATTTCTTCTGCTTTTTCTTTGCTTAATCCCAACTTTTGGTACTTTTGAATCAATTTTTGATGCGATCTTTCTGCAAATGGCGCTAAAATATCATCTACATGTGGAACTGTAAACCCTCCGTATTGTTGGCTTGCTGCACTTAATACAATATCGCCAATAACGTCAAATGCCGTATCTAACGTCTTTGGTTCATTATACCAAAGGTTCCCCATTTCAAAGCCGCCCTTTAAAACATTTTGTACGTCAAACAGACAACAGTTCATCGTATCTCTTCTTGCCGACATATCATGGATATAGATATACCCATCACGAATCGCTTGAATCTCTTCTACTGTTAAAAAGAATTTTTTATATAATTCTTTGTTGAGTTCATTAAAAATCAGACTACGCTTTGTAGATACTAACGCACTGTCTGTATTGCTATTTTCTTTATCTCCGATGTACATAATCGACTGACTCTTCTTGTAAACGTCATCTAACATCTTTACAAAATCTTGTTTATAATTGCGATAATCTCGGTAACTTTTTGCCACTAACGGGTTGATTTCTTCTAGTGCTCCCTCAACAATATTGTGCATCTCTGCAATCGGAATATAGTCTAGTTCAATCTTTCCAGCCTTTTCTTCCACAAAATCACATACAAAAGAAAGTTCTTTTTCTGTGAACTTAATCAATGCTCTATACGCTGATTTGTTGACTGCAACTACGATTTTTTGTACATTAAATTCTTCTTTTGTTCCATCTTTTTTTACTACCTGTACCACGTCTCTTTCCCGCCTCTCTGATAACTATATTTAGTGTGTTTCTTTTCCGTTTGCACTATATCGTGTGTATTTCTATACTAGCACTTTATTCTGGTCTCGTCAATGGAAAATATACTTGAGTTTTTAATAAAATATCAAAAAAATCTCGTTGTATTGCAAAAAGAATGACCCTCCCATTCGAAGAATCATTCTTATTTTACCATTAACTTCTTACTTTTCCTACTGTTTCATCTACTTATTTTCCACTTATTGATTATTCTTGTACTTCAACAATGACTTTCATTGTCGTTTCTCTATTATTATCAATAAATTCATATGCCTCTTGATATTCTTTAAACTTAAATTTTTTAGAAATCAATGGTGCCAGATGTACTTTTTCTTCATTTATCAACCTAATCGCGTCTATATAGTCATCATGTCGATACATCATCGTGCTTTTAATATCCAACTCATGATCATTCGCAACAGCCAAGTCAATTTCTGCCATTCCTGCAAACACTGCCACCAAAATAATAACACTACCTTTTCTCGCATATTTTATTGCTTGTCCCATAGTGATATTATTCCCTGCACAATCATAGATTACATCTGCCTTGTCTGGACCAAACGCTTTTAAAAGTGCTTCTCCAAAATCTTTTTCTTTCGTATTAACACAGATATCAACACCACAATCCAGTGCTTTTTTCAAGCGAAAATCACTGACATCTGTCAACATTACTTTCGCTGCTCCAAACCCTTTTGCCACTTGTGCAACAAGATTTCCGATTGGTCCTGCTCCAATTACAACAACATTCAGTCCTTGTACGTCGCCCATTTGTTTGACTGCATGTACTGCCACCGCTAACGGCTCTATCATTGCGCCCTCCGAAAAAGACATGTTATCTGGCAGTGGCGTCACTTTAGATGCGTCCACAGCAAATAATTCAGATGCACACCCTGTTGTTTGAAAGCCCATAACTTTCAACTCTTCGCACAAGTTATATTTTCCATGCCTGCATGGGTGACACTCACCACAGTAAACCTGTGGCTCAATCGTCACTTTTTGTCCTACTCGTAGATTTTTTACAGCAATTCCTAATTCCATTATTTCACCAGACACCTCGTGCCCTTGCGTTACTGGATAGGTTGTAAATGGGTGCTGACCATGATACACATGAATATCTGACCCACAGATACCAATCTCTCTAATCTTTATCAACACTTCGCCACTTCCAACGTTTGGAGTTGGAGTATCACGAAACTCTATTTTTTTAGGCTTTGTCATCACTTGTTGTAACATACTAAACTTCCTCATCTTTCACTATTTATAAATTAATTACTATGCATTATTGATACTCTGCCACATTTTCTTTTGTAATTAGTTTAAAATCAATAAAGTATTCTGATTCTGTATTTTCTCCTCGTGCAGCCGCAACTGCCACTTCCAATGCTTTCTTTGCCTGTGCGCTGGCATCTTGGAATACTGTCGCAATCAGTTTCCCCTCTTCCACAGCACTCAGTGCGTCTGCAATCGCATCAATACCAATCACTTGAATGCTATCTTGTTTGCCCGCTGCTTCAATAGCTCTTTGAGCACCAATCGCCATTTCATCATTTTGCGCCATAACACCAACAATATCCATGTCACTTTGCAACTTATTTTCCATCAATTTCATTGCTCTTTCGCGGTCCCAATCTGCTGGTTCATCTACTACTAGCGAAATTTCAGGATAATTTTCAAGAATGCTGTTTACGCCCTCTGTACGTCCCACTTCTGCAGAGTTCCCAATCGGACCTCTAATCATCATAATGTTTCCCTCTCCACCAATTTCTTCAGCTAATTTTTCCATTGCCATTTCACCTGCTACTTTATCATCAGACCCAACATATGCAGTTGCATCTTCAAGATTATTTACAGTAGAATTTACTATAATCAATGGAATACCTGCTTCTTGTGCTATCGTTACTGCTGGAGCACATGCATCTTTATCATACGGTGCCATTACGATTGCATCAACTTTTTGCGAAACTAATTGTTCCATTTGCGAGACTTGTCTAGCTGCGTCTCCTTGTCCATCTTGTTCTACCAATTCAACACCTAGTTCCTCCGCACTTTCTCGCGCTGCATCAAGTAGTGCTACCTGAAATTCATTTGACAAATTCGTATTCATGAAGCCAATGACCAGTTTTTCGTCACTACCTCCTGCGCTCTTCGCTTCTTTCTCCGTCGTTTGACAGCCTGCAAGACTCCCTACTACCAAAACACACACCAATACAAATCCAATCCATTTTTTCATTTTCATAACGAATACCTACCTTTCTTCTCCTCCATTTGTTACTTTTCTATTTTTTCTTATCTAGCAGTACTGCTCCAATGATAATAAAGCCTTTCACAATTTGCTGATAATATGAAGATACTCCCAGCAAATCAAGTCCGTTACTCAAAACACCCATAATTAGTACTCCTATAACGGTTCCAATAATTGTTCCTTTTCCTCCTGCAGAACTTGTTCCACCAATCGTAACAGCCGCAATCGCATCTAGTTCATAACCAGTCCCTGCTATTACAGTAGCTGTTTCTACACGCGCTGATAGCACAATTCCAGAAAGTGCCGCTAAGGCACCCATCAATGTGTAGACCATAATATAAATACGATCCACTTGAATTCCTGATACTTTTGCAGTTGCTTTATTTCCGCCCACTGCATAGACATAGCGTCCAAACCTCGTTTTATTAAGTAAGAAATACCCTAGTAAAATGACCACACCTAGAATAATTACTGGCACTGGTATACCAATCACACTTCCACCACCAATAAAGTTATATTCAGCAGATAAGTTATTGATTGGTCTTCCTCCATTAAATAGCTGAGTCAAACCTCTAGCGATTGTCAACATTCCTAATGTTACAATAAATGGAGGAACCTTTCCTTTCGCAATTACGACTCCATTAAATGCACCAAGCGCCGCTCCGATTGACAATGCCACAACAATAGAAATCATCAAAGGATATTCGCCTGGACGAGCAAAGCTACAAGCAACAATAGATGAATATGCCAGTACTGATCCAACACTTAAGTCAATACCACCAGTAATAATTACAAAAGTCATACCCGTCGCCATTATGCCATTAATCGAAATTTGTCGCAGAATATTACGTTGATTTCCAGCCGTTAAAAAAGTCGCTGGTCGCAATACCCCCATTACCAAAAATAATATAAGAAATGCGAGGAAAATACCGTATTTTTTCATAAAATCAGTAATATTTTGTTTCGTTATCTGATTTTTTATATTCATTTCTTTCATTCCTCCTTTGCTTGACCAGAGGCACATGCCATAATGCTCTCTTGATTGAATTCATCTTTATAAAATCTTCCTGTTAATCTACCTTGTGACAAGACATTGATACAATCACTCATTCCAAGTATTTCTGGCATTTCTGATGAAATCATGATAATTGCTTTACCTTTCTTAGCAAGTTCACACATCATACGATAAATTTCAGCCTTTGCCCCAACATCAATGCCTCTAGTTGGTTCGTCCATGATAATGATATCTGGATCACAAGATACCCATTTCGCCAATACTACTTTTTGCTGATTTCCACCACTTAGCTGATTTACGGTAGTATGAATAGATGGTGCTTTGACATGAAACTGTTCTGAAAATTTTTGTGCATATTTTCTCTCTTCACCCTGATTGATTATAAAGTTTAAAAAACAATATTTTTGTAGATTCGCCAATGTAATATTATCCTTAATACTACTCATCAGATTCAACCCGACTGCTTTACGATCCTCTGAGACAAATGCAATGCCAGACTTAAGTGCAGCAAGTGGTGTCTTTATCTGAACCTTTTGACCTTTCACCCATATTTCACCTTGATCCGCTGGCTTAAAACCAAAGATTGCCTCTGCCACTTCTGTTCGTCCAGCTCCAACTAATCCAGCAAGTCCAACAATCTCTCCACGTCTAACTGCAAAGGAAATATTTTCAAAATATCCTCTTTTCGTCAATTTTTTAACTTCTAATAAAACTTCGCCTGCCTTAACATCAATCTTTGGATACACTTCGTTCAATTCTCGCCCAACCATCATCTTGATTAGTTTTGCATCATTCAAATTTGCAGCCATATCGCTACCAACAAATGTACCATCACGAAATACGGTAATCTCATCTGCTACCTGAAAGATTTCGTCCATCTTATGTGAAATGTAAATAATCGACTTTCCTTTTTTCGTTAGTTCTGAGATAAGTGAAAACAATCGCTCCACCTCTGTTTCTGTAATTGCCGAAGTTGGTTCGTCCATAATGATAATGTCTGCACCTTGTGATATTGCCTTTACAATTTCTACCATCTGCATTTGTGCCACATTCAAATCTTTCATTTTGGTTGTCGGGTCAATCTCCATGCCTACCTGTGTTTTCATCATCTTAGTAGCTTGCTTATTCATGGAACGACTATTCACAATAGAAAACCAGCCCTCAACTTCTTCTCTTCCTAGAAAAATATTTTCTGCAATACTCATCTCCAACACTGGTGATAGTTCCTGATGAATCATGGAGACTCCAGCACTGATTGCCTCTCGCACATTACTATTCGTTACTGCTTTCCCATTTATGCAAATTTCTCCACTATCATAGCTTTGCATTCCTGCTAATATTTTCATTAGTGTTGACTTTCCCGCACCATTTTCTCCCATTAATGCATGAACAGAACCTTTTCTAAGCGTAAAGTCAACTCCTTTTAATGCTTGGACGGGACCAAATGTTTTCACAATTTTTTTCATTTCTAGACAAACTTCGTTCTTTCTATCCTCCTTCAATCAACTTCCTCCCTTCGGTGCCTTACACTATACACAGGTATATGCGCCGTCCACAATTAGTTCACTGCCATTTGTATATCCTGAACTATCACTTGCTAAGTAGATAACTGCCCCCACTAATTCTTCTGGTGTTCCCATTCGATGCGCTGGAATTAACGGTATCCATGCTTGTTTCAGTTCTTCTGGTGTATCAACTGACATCGGTGTTGCAATATACCCTGGACTTAGCGTATTTACTCGAATCCCATATTCACCCCATTCCACTGCTAGAGAGCGACTAAGATGAATTACACCAGCTTTTGAAGAATTATAAGAAGCCTGCCACTGTGGAATATTCACAATGCTACCCGACATAGATGCCATGTTAATGATACTTCCTTTTATGTTTTTTTCAATCATATGACGACCAACACTGCGAGCCGTAATATATATTCCTGTAAGGTTTGTATCAATTACCTGTTTCCACTCTGCAATACTTGCTTCTATGGTTTCCTTATGGATACAAATTCCTGCATTATTAAAAAGAATATCCACTTTCCCTGACTTTTTAATCACTTCTTCTACTGCCTTATCAACAGCCTCTTCATCTGTCACATCAACACTTATCCAATATGCACTACCACCTGCTTTTTCGATAAGTGCAAGCGTTTCATCTGCATTGCTCCGATTAAAAATAGCCACTTTCGCTCCTGCTTTCGCGAGTCCTACGGCGACCACTTGACCTATACCTCGTCCTCCACCTGTAACAATCGCTATCTTTCCTTTTAAACCAAACATTTCTTCGATAAACATTTCATTCCCTCTTTTCTGTCGTTTTGTTATTTTCCCAGTTGCTATTTCACAGGTTCTCTTAGTCTTTGACAAAACTCTATCACTTCCTGATTTGGACCTTGAATTTTAAAAAACCTTACACCATTTTCCCAAAATGGGAGATATTCAATCTCGCCTAGACTTGTAAAACCTAAATTCTTCACTGCTTCATAGGTTTTTTCTATATCGCTGCTGTCAATAGCAAGATGATCTAGTGCGCCTGCTCGCGAGAGTGCTAGGCCGTTTTCATATGTTTCTATAACCATATTTCCTAGTTGCAAAAAAACCACTTTCTCTGCGTTATTGATTGTTTGATACTTAACCTCGAACCCTAATGTCTTATAAAATTCTAGCGTCTTAGCCATATCATTTGTTGGAATTCCAATATGTTGAATTCCTGTTACGTACAATTTTTCCATTTTCCCTCCTTTTCCATTTTTACCAACTTTACATTGTATTTTACTTAATTACTTTAATTAAATAACTTTATCAAAGTATAGTTTATAAATCTTTTTTCGTCAATACCTTTTGTTGTTTTCGTCATTTTATACATTGTAATTCATATTTTTTTGTTCGATATGCACAAATGCTTTTCTGCCTATGTATATTTTTTAATATCACTTGCTTTACTTAGTAAATTATTTTAATATAAGTATGTATGAATTAGGGGGAAAAACAGATGATCACAGAGCATACTACTAGAATTGAAACAAAACAAACAAGCCGCAATCGTATTTATCAGCTTGTTTATCAACAAGGCAAAATATCAAAACCTGATATTGCTAAGCAATTAGATATAAGCCTCCCTACCGTTTTGCAAAATGTCAAAATCTTGCAAAACGAAGGTTTTTTACAAGAGGGCGAAACATTAGAATCAACAGGAGGACGCAAAGCTGTCGCTGTTACATACGCCAAAAATGCTCGTTACTCCATTGGCATTGATATTACTCTCAGCCACATTCGTGTTGTAATTGTAAACTTAGCTGCAGAAATTTTAACTTCTTGTTATATTCGAAAGACTTTTCAAGATTCTGTTGTGTATTTTTCTGAACTTGGTGACTTGGTTGAACAATTAATCAGTGATTCCAAAATCGAACCATGCCTTATTTTAGGTGTTGGTTTCTCTATTCCAGGTGTGATAAGTGCTGATTGTCAACTATTAATCCACTCGCACGTGCTGAATGTATCTGGTCTACAATGTGACCAAATGAAGAGATACCTGCCCTATCCTAGTACTTTGTGCAATGATGCCAATGCTGCTGCCTATGCTGAAATATGGTCAGAGCATAACCATAACAATGCCCTATACTTAGCACTTAGTAATAGCGTTGGTGGTGCCGTTATCTTGGAAAATAATCTCTTCCACGGTGAAAGTCAGCGTGCTGGAGAGTTCGGTCATATGACTCTTGTAAGAGATGGTTTGCCATGTTACTGTGGACGCAGAGGTTGCATGGATTCTTATTGTTCGGCGCAAGTACTCTCACAACACACCAGTGGTGACTTAGATCTCTTTTTCAAAAAATTGCAAGCAGGCAATACAATGATTCAAAATATCTGGAATGAATATCTAGGCTGGCTTGCCGTTGCCATCAAAAATTTAACTGTTTCTATGGATTGTCCAATAGTTTTAGGTGGATATCTAGGTAACTACCTCGAAGAGTATTTAGATGTTCTACGTCAACTGGTAGCTGATATCTCTACCTTTGACAGAAGTGAGGACTACATAAGTGTGTGCAAATATCAACATGATGCAGCAGCCGTCGGCTCTGCTCTGCTCTTTATTCACCCTTTTATTAGGCAGGTGTAGTTGTTTTGATACATAAAAAATGACAGAAAAAAATCCCGACTTAGTCGGGATTTTTTCTGTGGCCTAAAGGATACAAATAACTCTCTCTTAGCTGAATCTAACGTATTAAAATAGTTTTAATCTCATATGGCGATAACTCAAGCTGTATTTCTCCTTGCGTACTCTTTACAACTTCACCTAATGGTTTTTCCATTAAGTTCGTCTCTTGCCAATTTTCATAAGCAAACTTAGGTGATAAAGTAATTCTTCGTTTGCCTCCTGTATGATCATGTAAACGTACAATCATACCTGCTCCATCTTCCCATTTTTTAATCGCATCAATAGCAACTGCTTCTTTACTATTCACTTCCATAAATGTAAATGTATTTGCAATTCCTTGCATGGTTATCATTGGACTGTTTAAGCTCCATGCCTCTTCCACTACCTTGCCTGCTATAAAATCATCTTGATGTGGTAATAGACTATATGTAAACTCATGCTTTCCTATATCTGCCGTTGGATCTGGATAAATTCCACCCTTTAATAGAGTGATAGACATGGTTTTGTCCTTAACACTATGTCCATATTTACAATCATTGAGTAAAGCCACGCCATAATCATGTTGTGCAAAATCAATCCACTGGTGAGCTACCGTTTCGAATTTAGCCATATCCCAACTGGTATTCCAGTGCGTTGGACGTTTCACATTTCCATATTGAATATCATAGATTGCCTCTGTCGCTCGAATATTCACATCGAAAGAAGTTTTCAGTAGTTGCTGTCTTTCTTTCCAATCAACTACTGTTTTGAAATCAATGCGACGATTCATACTATAAACAGTCATATCCTGTATCACGACTGATTCTCCAAATTCATATGTGAATCTTATGGTTGCCAATAGGCTATTGCAAGTTTTCACTGCAATTTCTTTAGCTCTCAACGTCTTCTTTTTCAATACATGATATAAATCAATATCCCATGCGTCAAATTGCATTGGTTTATCTTCAAAGAGTTGCAAGTGATTTCCTAAACCATTCTCATCAAGAATTTGTCGTTCATTGTCCTTGTCATATATACTGGTTAATTGTCCACTATCGTTCCATGCAATACTATAGAATGGGGTATGCATTTCATTTTCGTTTATATCGAAAATAGCATTTTTGTTTTCATTTCCCTCCTCTGGCACAAAGGTAATTGTCTTGCTGCTAAGCGGTGCCATACCAGAAATCACAACATGATAACCACAATCACTCTTTTCGCTGCGTAAGATTTGCTGTTTCTCATCAACAAAGTAACCAGTAACTGGTTTTTCAAGGGTCACATGCACCAATTCATCTCTTGCCCACCCAGCACTATTTATCAAGGTCCATTTATCACTCTCTTTCGTGATAAATTTCTCTTCAAATAAACGCATTAATGCATGAACATTCTCACTGGCATTGCTATATTCCACCTGACAGTCCTCATATACCTCTTGAATTGATGAACCTGGAATAATATCATGAAATTGGTTTCGAAGAATAATTTCCCACCCTTGTTTTATCTGCTCGGCAGGATAATGATTGCTATCTCCAAATTGCCCTACCCAAACATGCAAGAATTCAACATCTCTATACGCCAATTCAAGACTACGATTCCACTTTTTTATCGCTGCTTGTGAAGTGTAAGTTCCTCGGTGATACTCTAAATACAATTCACCGTCCCAAGTATGCACATATTTATCTGTTTTCTCTATATTTTCATGCAATCTTTGAAAATACTCTAAGGCTTTTCCTGTCTTGACCTGCGGTAGTGTTGGCATTTCGTCCAACCGTCTTCGTTTTTCCAACATCTCACGAGTGACACCACCACCGCCATCTCCATAGCCATATGCCAAAAGGAGTTCTGCGTTAATTTCTTTATCTCGATAATTGTCATAAATTCCTTGAATACTACTTGCCTCTAAGTGACCATTGTACGTATAAAATGAATTGCTCTCGCCCTCATCAACTATCTCTGGTGTGGTTATAAAATGTGTCAAAACTTCACTTCCATTCATACCACGCCACTTAAATGTATCATGTGGCAGGCGATTATATTGATTCCAGCTTATCTTCGTAGTCATAAAGGTTTCAATACCTGATTTCTGTAAAATCTGTGGTAATGCCCAAGAGTATCCAAAAACATCTGGCAGCCATAAATATTTGGTTTCTTGATTGAATTCTTCTTTTATAAATCTTGAACCATGAAGAATTTGACGAACAAGCGATTCACCAGATGTAATATTACAATCTGCCTCTAGCCACATTGCTCCATCTACTTCCCAGCAGCCCGATTGAATTTTTTCTTTTATCTTGGCATAAATCTCTGGATAATCTTGCTTAATATAGGCGTATAACTGTGGTTGTGTTTGCAGGAATATATATTCTGGATATCGCTCCATTAAACGCAACACTGTCGAAAACGAACGAGCTGCTTTTTCTCTAGTATGTTTTAAGCGCCAAAGCCATGCTACATCAATATGAGTATGACCAATAGCTGTCACTGTTATTGGTGACTTTTTACTCATCTTTTCAATCGCTTCTCTCAGATAACTCTGTGCTTTTGAAACACTTCGATAGAATTCTTCGCCACCTGCATATGACCAGTCAACAAGTGCAAATACGCTATCTAACGTATTTAATAGTATCACTCTCTCTGGATTATTTATATCCAGATTTTCAATCGCATCTAGCATAACGTTTGCCGTATAATATAAATCATCTGTCTCTTTAGACAAACGGGCATAGTCTGCAAATTTGAATTGATTACATATAATCCTCTTGACACCACCACCCTCAAGACCTGACCACAATTTTATTGACAAGCGAATCTTTTGATTGCTAAATTCCTTTCCAATAAAAACTTCAGTATGATGAGAATCGACACCTTGATATGGCTTTTCATTAATAAATAATAAGGATTCAAAGCCCGCATTATGTCCACCATCTGATTTTCCAAAATAGAACAATAAAACTACTTCTTCTCCATCGTCTAAAACAGGTACCTGAAATTCTGTATCCACCCACAGGTAATAATCACGCCCCTCAAATCGCGAGCCTATCGGAAAATCACTCCAGCTATCATCTACTTTGGGTGGATATTTGTCTTCCTTTGAGGTATCTTCTTTCATTTTCCAAAACTCTATTTGCTGTCTATTTACATAACGAAATGCCTCTAACTCTTTAATACGGACTTTCAATTTCTTTTCTGTATAAAACATCACAGCACTCTCTCTTTCTAATACTTCTTACGTTTATTAGCGAATGTTTTTAAACATTGGGCCATAGGCACTACAAGCACGATAATCAGAGCCCTCCATATCCGGCATTACAAGCACGATAATCAGAGCCCTCCATATCTGAGCCAAATGCGCCCCATGCTGTTGGGCGAAAGATATCTTCCTCTGGAACATTGTGCATACATACAGGAATACGTAGCATAGCTGCCATCGTAATCATATCTGCACCAACATGTCCGTAACTAATTGCACCATGATTTGCGCCCCAATTATTCATTACATCATATGTTGTTTTAAATCTTCCCTTACCTGTCAATCTTGGTGCAAACCAAGTACATGGCCATGTATAATCTGTACGTTTCCACAACTTATCAGAAACCTCATCTGGCAAATGCACCGTATGTCCCTCTGCAATATGCAGTACAGGACCTAAGCCTTTCACAATATTTAGGCGAATCATCGTACAAGGCATTTCGGCCTCCGTTAAAAATCTTGACGAATAAGTAGCTCCAAGAATCGCTTTTTTATCTTCCTCTGTCACGTCATACCAAGCCTTAATCACACCATTGCCATCTTCATCTTTTGCTTGTCCATTACCATCAAGACATGCCGCTCCCGAATTAATCAAATGAATAAACCCTTGTGATTCCTTAGCGATTCCCTCCAACTCATAACCTGTTGCCTTTTTGACTGCTTCTGGACTCCAATATGTACGAACATCTGCAAAAATCTGTGCACTATTTGTAAGCAATTTCAAAAATAGCATTCCCATACCATTCAACACATCATTTTCTGTTGCCAGAATATAAGGTTCTCTAATTCCCTCCCAGTCAAATGATGTATTGAGAAGTGCCTCTGGGAAGTCACAGTTTGGATAAAAGTCTGTCCATTGTCTTTGTCCTTGAAAGCCGGCTGCAATAGCGTTATGTCCCAATCGTTCTTCTTCACAGCCCTCTGGAAGATTTGAGTTTCCGTTCATTAAGTCTTTTATAATACACATCATCTTAACCACGAATTCCCAGTCTGCTTCCTTTTCTTTCGCCGACTTTTGAACCTCCTTAGGATTCTTGTCAAAGCCCTCTTCACAATTTGCCTTTGTCCATGCTAAAGCTTTCTCAAATTCCACTTTGTCATAAATATTTTCACTCATGCGACGAATAATCTCGACCTCGTCCACTGACTCAACACGCATACCAAAATATTCTTCTAGCATATTAGGGTCTATAATAGACCCTCCAATCCCCATGCATACCGAGCCAATTTGCAAATAGGACTTTCCACGCATGGTAGCTGCTGCAACTGCTGCACGAGCAAATCTTAAAATCTTTTCCTGCACGTCCACCGGAATACTTGTATCATCTGCCTCTTGCACGTCATGTCCATAAATACCAAATGCCGGCAATCCCTTTTGTGAATGTGTTGCCAATACACTGGCAAGATACACAGCTCCTGGACGTTCTGTTCCATTAAACCCCCAAACACCTTTTATTGTCATGGGATCCATGTCCATAGTTTCTGCACCATAGCACCAGCACGGAGTTACAGTAAGGGTAACTGAAACACCCTCTTTTTTAAATTTTGTTTCACATGCTGCTGCTTCTGCAACTCCACCAATCGTTGTGTCCGCAATGACAACCTTGACTGGCTCGCCATTGGAGTAACGTAAATTTTCCTCCAATAGATTCGCTGCTGATTGTGCCATATTCATTGTCTGATCTTCAAGTGACGCTCGGACCTTTAAAGGCCCTTGTCTACCGTCAATCGTTGGTCTAATTCCAATAACTGGATAATCTCCAATTAATCTTGATTTTGCCATTTGAAACCTCCTTAGTTACACTTTAATTATGCTAAATGATTTCACAATTTCCACAATTTACTTCCACTCCATCTAGACTGCCATAAAGTGGTTGAATTTTACTTGTAAGAGTTCCATCTGCTTGTTTTTCTTGTGTATAGATACCCCAAGATTTTCCATTTGAATAGAAACACTTGAAATCGCCTTTATCTACTGGTTTAAAATCAATTTTGCCATTTGGCAAATCAAATGTATACCCTGACATTGCCACGAGAATTCCCCATGCTGCCATAGAACGTACATAATGGTTTCCACATTCTAATTCATTGTAAGGACTTCTACGTTCACCATTATATCGCTGGCGAAGACTACCTACAATTTTCATTGCTTCATCTACATAGCCCTCATATATCAAATGTGTTGCTACATGATATTCCATTCCTGTCCACACTTCATCACTATAAACAAATGGTTTTTTAGGTCGTCCACCATGTGGCCATGAACAAGCAAGTAGTCCACCCTCATCAGAAAAAGCATATACTCTTTGTACACTTGCATGGTCACCTATTTCTTCAAGGTAATTGTAATCGAAAATAGATTTTACTGTTTTTTTCACATGTTCCTCTGGTAAGATATATCCAAGTCCATAAACATGTGCAAACACTTGCCCTAATACTTGATCTGTCAGACAACCATCACCGTACTGATATTTATACTTGTCCAAATCATTGTTTGGGATACACTGCTTATAATATTCACCATTCCACAGTAATTTATCCATCTTAGCACTACCATTGGCAAGAATCTCCTCCCACCTATTGGCTTTTTCTTTTTCACCTAAATATTTCGCCATCTCTGCTCCTGCTTTTAACGCCGCATAAAGTATGGAATTTGTCAAAGAACTAATGCCATAAAATTCAATATCATAGGTATTATGCTGTTTTGCCTCAAGAACATCGTCACCATCTAAGTCCCAATTTTCAAGTGCATATTCTAATACTAAACATGCCTTATCCCATACTGTTTTAAGAAATTCATCATCGCCAGTTAATTTCCACTCTCTATAGACACGCGTTACACAGCCTAGTTGACCATCTGCTGCTGGCAGCATATCCCATGCTTTTCCGTTAATTTTGCGTAAAGCTCTAAATGCCATCGCACCTTTATCGTCTGTTTCTTCTATAAATTCTGTACGTCTTGCACTCATTTCCAATTCTGGGAATAAAAATGCCATTGTCTGTGCATAATTCCACACGTGTGTACAAGTGCCTGGACAACTTCCAGATTCATCAAAACAGCCCTCCCATGCAAAGAAACTACCATCGTTAATGCGAAAACATGTTGTCGAGCGAATGACTGTGATGGAAGATACTAGGGATTCTATTACATCTGCCTCAAGCGTGCTGTCGTATAGTGCTAAAGCAAAGTTTTCACTATCTGTTCGTAATTTCTCTTCATTGTTACGCAAATATACTAATACATCTTTCGCATCTTTCCAAACGGTACTATAATAATTTTGCCAAATCTTCTTCTCGTCTGCTTGCCAATCTGCATTGTTATGTCCATCTGGCGACCAACCATAGAGATTCGGGAAATGCCAACCAATATAGAAAGTATATTCTTTCGTTTCACCTGGTTTTATAACCTCCATCGCACTAATTGAACCAATAGTACGTTGATTCTGGAACGAACCTATCGTAGATCCTACACCATCGCGAGATATATCTTCATCTAATATGCCATCGTCTGAGAAATCACGCCAGAAATTTTCTGCACCATCACACCAACCATTTTCTTGCCAGTATGGTTTCATAGATATATTGCTATTTGCAGACGCTAAAACCATAGAACCATAATTCGTTGCTTCCTCGTCCATATCTGTACTTCCCATAAAGATTCCAGATACACCTGCCTCATTGAATGTTTCATTATATGTCGTTCCATCTATCTCTAACTTATCGTATCCATCATACTGACTCATGCCCACATAATTATAAAAAGAACCACTTACTGCCACTTTTGCCACTTGCGAAGATTCATTGGTAATTTTATAAGTCATTGTAAATACAGGCATTCCCGAATTTTTTGCGTCTAATGGAATAAATGGCGTATATGCCTCTAGCTCCACTTTCAACGGCATATTTTTCTTTTTGAACTCATATAGGTAAAAAGGATATTTCGTTTCAACACTGCTACTATCCATACGTGGCAAGCCATACACTTCTCCTGATGGGTGCCCCAATGCTTTATTACTTATTCCTCTTGGTGCTGCCTCCAATACCACTGCCTTTGAGTCTTCCTCCCCGATTTGACTCCACATTGAAAAAAATGTATATGGTATCTTTAAATTTTTATTGGGGTGATTCATAATTTCAAAATCACACATTCTGCCTGATGCGTCCAGCGAAATATTTCCTGTCCCGATTCCACCTAATAACCCTCTATAAGCTTGTTGCTGATTTGTATACGTCTTTGTATTTTTTTTAATTTTATTTAATATTGTCATATTATCCTCCTAAGATTTTAGTCCTGACATAACTACACTTTGTAAAATATATTTTTGACCAAAGCAGTAAATAAAGAACGGAATTACTAACGACATTGCTACTCCTGCAAAAACTACAGAAACGCTGCCATTTCCCTGTGCTCCATTTAGTATGCTTAAAGCCAATGGTAATGTTGCTCTTTCGAATTTAGAAATAAAAATTAATGGATTAATAAAATCATTCCATGAAGCTAAAAATGATAGTAATGATGTCATCATAATTACAGATTTAGACATTGGTAGAAATACCTTTAAATAGATGGTAAATCGTCCTGCACCATCTAAGTATGCTGCTTCTTCATAGCTTTTTGGAATTGTCTTCATAAATTGTCTAACAAAAAATATATTTAACGGACTCATAATAGCTGGCAATATCAACGACGCGTGACTTCCCACAAAACCCATTTGAGACATTACAATAAATGTCGGTATCAATTTTGCTTGTGCTGGAATCATCATTCCCGCTAGGATAATCAGAAAAATTGTATCGCGTCCTTTGAAATCGATTCGAGCAAATGCATATCCAGCCATAGTAGAGATAAATAAATTTGCGATAACAATAATCCCCGCAACCTTTAGACTGTTCATAATAACCTGTACAAAAGGAAACTGCCTAAATACCTCTGTATAACTATCCAGATGAAAAGCCGTTGGTAAAAAAGCTGGTGGTAATGTGAACGAATCTCTTGGCAATCGCAATGAGGTGGAAATAATCCACGAAAACGGTGCTAACATGATAATGCATAAAACTAGCAACCCTATTATCAATAAAATTTGAGGTAAATTACTTTTTTTTAATTTAATCATAATCATACACCACCCACTTATTTTGCATCTTAAATTGTACCACTGTAATTACCAAAATAATCAAAAATAGAAAAAACGAAATTGTACTTCCATATCCTATATTCATATCTTGAAATGCTGTTCTATATATTTGCAATGCTATTGTTCTTGTTGCCGTTCCCGGTCCCCCTCGTGTTAAAAGATAAGGTTCGTCAAATATTTGGAACACACCCACAATATTCGTTATAACCACAAAAAATGTTGTCGGGCTAAGTAAAGGCAACGTAATATATCTAAACATTTTGTATGTACTTGCACCATCAATTCTTGCTGCCTCATAATACACTTCTGGAATATTCTGCATACCGATAAAATAGTACAAAAATGTCGTTCCTATAAATTTCCAAAAACTAAAAATAGCAATCGTAACATATGCTGTTGTCGCATTCGTCAACCACGGAACATTACTCCCACCCAACATACGAATAAAGTAATTAACAGCTCCCAAGTCCGTTGAAAATAAATAACCCCAAGCTATTGCCACTGAAGCTGTTGTAACAATGGTGGGAAAATAAATAGCTCCTCTAAAAAAAGTTCGAAAACGTTTCGCTTTATAAACTGCAAAAGCCAATAGCATACCCAGCCCACAGTGAATTGGACATAGAATCACTAAAAATTTAAACGTGTTTCCTAACGAAATCCACACATTACTATCTGACAACATTCTTTGGATATTTTCAAACCCTACGAAAACAGGATCTCCTATAAGATTATATTTAAAAAATGCCAATACTAATGATAAAATAATCGGAATTCCAATGAATAAAATGAAACTTAGCAAAGCTGGGGCTAAGAAAGCATACGCCGCAATCGTATCTCTTCTTCTTTTTACTTGCATATAATTTGTTTTTTTTGCTCTCATCTCTTTTAAGCCAATTCCTTTCTACCTCTTTATTTGCAAAAAGAGTGTTTCATGCATATACTAAAACACTCTTTTCTAATCAAGGACTAGCGATTCTCTGCTAAAATCACGTCCATGTCTGCCGCTGCTTTATCTAATGTTGCCTGCACATCTGCTTTATTTACACATATTTCAGAGATAGCTGTCAATACGATGTCAGAACATTCTGTGAACTGTGGTGGAGAGCTTACAGGTTTGTAAATATCCGTATTTGAGCCTGCATAGAAAATTTCATAATTCTGTGGAATTCCAAGTTCAGAAATTTTTTCTGTCGCCAAAGTATGGCTTGCTGGAATGTTTCCTGCTGATAGGTATTGTCCTGCAAATTTTCGTTGAGACATCCATGCTGCCAATGATTTCGCCTCATCTTTATGCTTAGAAGATGCCAATGTAAAGATAGCATCTACACCACCAATTTGTTGATTCACACTAAAACTTGGTAGATATTGAACTGCTACCGCTTCAAAATCATCTGCAATATAGTTAATTGTTGGCCAACGTCCCCATGTACCCATTGCAGTTTGCCCATTAATAAGTTGTGCAATAGCTGCTACGTTTTCTTCAGGAATTGGTGCATATTCATATTCATAAATTAAATCTTGCCATAATTGAAAAATTTCAACTGATTCTGGTGAATTAATCTCACTCTTTGTAAAATCATCGTTCATAAATCTAGCTTCATTATTGTATAACCATGCTTCTGCAACGAAATACTCTCCATAAGGCACAGATATTGCATACTGTTTTACACCATCTTTTTCAGTTGTTAAAGCTTCACAATATCTCAAGAACTCTTCTTTATTCCAGTTTTCATCTGGCATTTCTAAGCCTGCTTCTTCCAAACGATTCAAGTTGAAATGTGTCACAACATTGTTATAAGAAAATGGAAAAGCATATGTTTCCCCATTGTTTCTAAACACTTCTTGGAATGATGGACTTGTGTCATCTAAGATTTCTTGTGCAATTTCTGAATTCGCCTCAATCCAATCATCAATAGGTTCCGCGATTCCCATTTCATAGAATTTACTTACACCCTCAATCGCCATAATTGCCAAATCTAACTCATCGCCTCCACCAATCATGGATTGAATTTTTGTAGAATATTCCCCCCAACCTGTTGGTATGAATATTGTTTCTACTTTAACACCCGTTTCCTCTGTGTACTGTAACATCAACTCGTCCAATGTTGCCTTTGAATCCCCGTCACCAATCATCGCTAGTGTTAATGTCAGCCCATCATTTGAGCCATCACCTGTTGTGCTATTACCATTACTTTGGCCACATGCAATTAATGAAAATACCATGACCGACGCTAATAGTAACGCTAAAATTTTCTTCTTCATTTCATTTCCTCCTTCTTTTTAATGATTTTCACTATACGTTGTACACCTACAAAAGTAAATGAACTATTCTGTCTTTGCTTGCACTATTGGGGGGTATTCTTTTTTTTCACTATCTACATCTTTCTAATATGTTGTATTATAAATCAAGAACAAACATTTCGAAAACATACAAGAATGGAGACCATCATATGATAAAAAAATATTTAAAATCATCTATTGCAGGTAAATATTTTTTCATGATTTTTTTACTGATTGTATTACCTATCTTGGGGTTTTTCTTTTTCACACGCTTAAATACGCTTGAAGTTTCACTTTCACAAAAGAAAACTTCAGATTTAGCTACACTTGATGCTCTCGCTACCAATATAAAATCACATATGAGTACCATAGAGCTTGCAGGACATTTTTTGTCGAAAGATGAAAATATTATCGATTTTTTTGAACAAGCCAACTTAGATGCAAAACAAAACGGTCCTCTTTCTTATCAGAACTTTGATTCAGCAGAAGTACTTTCCATCAGTAAACCTCCTCTTGATTCAATTATTGCCATATCCTGTCTCGACTACAATGGCATTCCTATTGGTGAAAATACGTTAAACAAAAATCGAATTTCCTATTTTTTTAATTCAACCTTGATGAAAGAAATTCAAGAAAAACCTGGCGCTAGTTGGACAAAGAGTTTTTCCATTGAATTTAATGCAGACCACACTATTACTCGTGTTTTTGCTTTCGTTGTTCCTGTTATGGGTTCTGATAGTCAACCACTGGGCTATATTACACTTTTCATTGATTCTAAAAGTCTTAGTTCTTTTTTAGAACCACATGAGGGCGATATTTATATTCTGGAGGGTTCACTCGTCCTCGTTTCTAAAAAGGAAGTTCTTACCAACACAAGTTTATTTTCAGAATTGCAATTTAGTTATTCTCTTCTTCTAGAAGATAGTAGTGTAATCATACGAACCGTTAATGATTCATTCATTGTTACAACCAAAGAATTTAAACCTTTAGATGTTCAGCTAATATTAACCTCTTCGTACAAAATTTTTTCAACAAATATTGCCACTGACCTGCCCTCTCTCTTAACATTTTTATTGTATGGTCTTATTTTTGCTTTCACCTCTTCTTTGCTGATTGCAAGATTGCAGGCCAAACCAATTATAGAAATACAAAATCTTATGAACGAGGTGAAACAAGGTAATCTCTCCTTGCGAACAAAAATTACCACAAATGATGAATTTGGTGAACTAGGTCTCACTCTCAATTCCCTGCTAGATCGTTTCCAAGAAACATTGTCCGAACAAAAACGTCAGTATCAAATGCAGCAAAAAATGAAATTGCAAATGATACAAGAGCAAGTAAAGCCTCATTTTCTTTATAATGTATTAGAAATTATTAGTAGCATGATTCGCTGTAATCTAAGTATGGAGGCTATTACAACGGTAGAACAACTCGCTAATTTTTACCGTATTTCACTTAGTCATGGTTCTGATATTATAAGCATTGCTCAGGAAACAAAATTAATTGAAAATTATCTATCTTTGCAAAAAACTCGGTATGTAGAGTTCATGGATTATATTCTAGCTATAACTCCTGCTATTAATAAATACGTTATTCCTAAATTTACATTACAACCCTTAATAGAAAATGCTATTTATCATGGAATTAAAGAAAAACCCACTGGCGGTCTACTCTGTATCAGTGGATACCTAGAAAATCAGAACGTCGTCTTTGAAGTGTTTGATACTGGAAATGGAATTGCAGTCGACAAGCTAAAGGAGATCATTTCCTTGATGAAAAACTGTTCAAAATCACAAGACGCTCCACTTCATTTTGGAGTAGCCAGTGTAATTCGACGCCTTAATATCTTACACAACGAAGAAATTACTTTTCGTATTGATAGCTGTGAACATGAATTTACCTGTGTGACTATTTCTTTTCCCGCAATTACCTACGTAGAACAGGAGGATTAAATATGTTAAAAATATTTTTGGTTGATGACGAATATTATGAACGTCTATCTTTAAAGCAAAACATTCCTTGGGCCAAACAGGATATGCAAGTTGTAGGTGAGGCTAGTAATGGAAAAACTGCTTTTGATGAAATTTGCAAATTACAACCACAAATTGCCATTGTCGATATCAATATGCCTGGATATAACGGTTTAACTCTAATCTCTAAATTGAATGATGCAAATATAAATTGTCAATATATCATATTAACTGGATATGATGAATTCAAATACGCGCAAGAAGCTGTGCACTTAGGTGTATCTAACTATATTCTTAAGCCTATTAATTATGAAAATCTCATCAAAACCCTTAATTCACTCAAGGATAAAATTACTAACCATGTTGATTTGTCCACTCAAATCAACACTTTACAAACAGAAAATGAGATTCTTCATTTAGAGCATTATTATAATGATCTTGTAAATTGTAATTTGACTTGGCAAAGCCTCTATCAGCAAGATGATAGTTTGGCTCAGAATTTCCACCCTAATTACTCTGCTTTTCAAATTGCAGTCATGGAAATTTCGCCCTGCTTATCACGAAAAAATTTGCGAGTTGTTCAGAAACAAATTTGCTCTAATACTGAAAACTCCCATTATATTTGCTGCCTAGATAATATGAATCGCTTTTTCTTCATTTTTGATGCCAAGAATATCATAGGAATAATTACTCAAATGGAACAGATGAAAGAACTTCTTTCGCCTCAATATACCTCCTTTATCGGAATTGGAAAGACATATGCAAAATTTGAAGAAGTATACCTTTCCTATAGCGAGGCATGTATGGCACTGCAAAATACTTCTATTTTCAAAAAGGAAATTATTCTATACGAAGAATTAAGCGAGTCTCTTTCTATCCCTATTATAGATTCCTCTGTAAAGAATAAACTACGCACCTATATTTTCAATTATAATTTTCCTGCTTTAGAAACTTTGTTAAAACAGATATATATACAATTTGCAGAAAGTAAGACTCCTTGGAATGCTACAATTTTGCAAACAATGGAATTGATGAGTTTATTGAGCGAAATTTTAAGTGCTCATTCTGGAACCGTCGTTTCTTTCCTTGATATTGACGAAAATATACTAAACAAACTAAATCACATGAAATCACTACCAGAACTAGAATCTTGGATAATTAATGTGTACAAAACAACGATTAAGAATACATTAGATTTGCAGCAAGCATACTCTAATGTAACCTTAAGTATTGAAACCTACATACAGAATAACTACCACGATTCCACATTGACTATTGACATGATTGCAAAAACACTATTTCTAAACTATCGTTATATTTGTCATTGTTTTAAACGCGATAAAAATATTACCATCAACGATTATCTCAACAAAATTCGCATTGCACATGCTATCGAATTATTCAAAGGCAATGTTACAAACGTAGGTTATGTGGCTGAAAAATGTGGTTTTAGCAGTGCTAGCTATTTTAGCAAGCAGTTTAAACGTTCCACTGGATTATCACCAAAGGATTTCATTAAAACTTTTTCGCTTTCTTGAAACAACTCCCTATTTACGCAAAAAGCAGTAAATTCACGAAGAATTTACTGCTCTTTTTCATTATTTTTTCAACTTGTCCATTTCCACCTTATCTGCTACACCTCCAAAGTCGTACGGTGTCGCCTGATACACATAATAATTCAACCAATTCGTATACAAATTATTCCCATGCGCCCTCCACGTCAATCGTGGTTTCGTCAGTTCATCATCATTTGTATAATAATTCTTTGGCATAGAAATCGCAAGCCCCTTGCTCTTATCTCGTTCATATTCATTTGCAAGTGTAATACGGTCATACTCTGGGTGTCCTGTTACAAAAACTTGACTCCCCTCTTTTTCCATTGCTAGAAATACGCCTGCTTGTTCTGATTCAGCTAAAATCAGTAGTTTATTCTCTTTTTCTATCTTCTCTCTTGGTACATCTGTGTGCCTTGAGTGTGGTGCAAAAAACACATCATCAAACCCTCGCACCAATGGAATTTTCCGATTCAGTATCTTGTGTTCAAATACGCCAAAACATTTCTCTTGTAATGGCACTTTCTCTATTCCATAGTGATAATAAAGTCCTGCTTGCGCTCCCCAACATAGGTGCAATGTTGATGTTACGTTTGTTTTCGTCCACTCCATGATTTCTTGTAGTTCTCGCCAATAATCTACTTCTTCAAATGCCATTTGTTCCACTGGTGCTCCTGTAATGATAAAACCATCAAACTTTTGATGACGCACCTCCTCAAAGGATAAATAGAACTTATTCAAATGGCTTGCTTTCGTATTTTTTGATTCATGGCTAGTTGTTGCGAGAAAGACTACATCTACCTGCAGTGGTGTGTTGGATAACGACCTTAATATCTGCAGCTCTGTTTCTTCTTTTAAAGGCATAAGATTGAGTAACCCAATGCGTATTGGACGTATATCTTGCTGTTCTGCACGTAGTTCGTCCATTACAAATATATTTTCTTTTTCTAAAATTTCTTTTGCTGGCAAATCATTTTGCACCCGAATCGGCATTTTTCTCCCCCTACCTTTATATGCGTATCTCTTTATTAACTCACTTCTTTAATAAGCTTATTTTTTTATGAACTTACTTCTCTATAAGTCGCGTATCTCTTTATAAACTTACTTCTTTAATAAGCTTATTTTTTTATGAACTTACTTCTCTATAAGCTTACTTTTTTACGAGCTTACGCTTTTATAAGCCTACGTCTTTATACGTTTACTTTTTTATGAGTTCACTTCTTTCTTACGAATCTTCTTTGTTGCCACTTCTTCTTTTATTTCCTCAATAAAGACTGCCAAATCTTTTTGTCCCTCATCTTCTGCAAATCTACTACGAACAGAAACTTTATTCTCTTCCTCTTCTTTTGCACCTACAATTAGCATATATGGAATCTTTTGCATCTGTGCTTCACGAATCTTATAGCCTATCTTCTCAGCTCTATCATCTAATTCCACACGAATATCAGCATCTTTTAATTTCGCCTCTACACCTCTTGCGTAATCAAGAAACTTATCTGAAATCGGCAATACTTTCACTTGCACTGGTGTAAGCCATGTTGGGAATGCCCCTGCAAAATGTTCAATCAAAATACCGATAAAGCGTTCCACAGAGCCAAATGCTGTACGATGTACCATGATTGGTTTATGTTTTTCACCATCTGCGCCAATGTATTCCATATCAAATCTTTGTGGCATTTGGAAATCAAGCTGAATCGTTCCACACTGCCATGTTCTTCCCAAAGAATCTTCTAAATGAAAGTCAATTTTCGGTCCGTAAAAAGCGCCGTCTCCCTCATTAACGATGTAATCAAGTTCTAAATCTTCTAAGGCTGTTCGAAGCGCCTCTGTCGCTACGTTCCAATCTTCATCACTTCCCATGCTATCTTCTGGACGTGTAGATAATTCCATGTGATATTTAAAGCCAAATAATTCATAAATACTATCTATCAATTTTACAACATTTTTTACTTCATCACCAATCTGCTCCGTTGTTGCAAAAATATGTGCATCATCTTGATGGAAACATCTCACGCGCATAAGTCCGTGCAAAGCACCTGATTTTTCGTGGCGGTGCACCAAACCAATTTCACCCATACGGATTGGCAAATCTCTATAAGAACGTGGCTCTGATTTATATACCAAAATGCCACCTGGACAGTTCATTGGCTTAATTGCAAAATCATCGTCATCGACAAGTGTCGCATACATATTATCCTTGTAATGCTCCCAATGTCCTGAATTTTCCCACAAACGGCGATTCAATGCGATTGGTGTTTGAATCTCTGTGTAACCTGCTTTTTCATGGATATATCTCCAATAGTCAAGCAATGCATTTTTTAAAATCATTCCATTTGGTAAAAAGAAAGGAAAGCCTGGTCCCTCGTCTGACATCATAAATAGTTTAAGCTCACGTCCTAATTTTCTATGGTCGCGTTTCTTCGCCTCTTCTAACAATGTCAAATATTCTTCTAGTTCTGCCTTTTTAGGAAAGGAAGTACCATAAATTCTTGTAAGCATTTTATTTTTCTCACTACCACGCCAGTACGCACCTGCAATGCTTGTAAGTTTAAATGCCTTTACACTTTTTGTATTCATCAAATGAGGACCTGCACATAAGTCTACAAATTCTCCTTGTTTGTAAAAACTAATAATTGCATCTTCTGGCAAATCTTCGATTAATTCAACCTTATAAGGCTCTTTTAATTCTTGCATATAAGCGATTGCCTCTGCTCTTGGCTTTGTAAATGATTCGATTCGTAAGCCCTCTTTGACAATCTTTTTCATCTCTGTTTCTATTTTCTCTAATTCTTCTGGTGCAAATGGTTCTTCTCTATCAATATCATAGTAAAAGCCATCATCTATTGCAGGTCCTATCGCTAATGTTGCTGTTGGATACAAGCGTTTCACTGCTTGTGCTAAGATATGTGAGCTTGTGTGACGAAATGCGTGTTTTCCACCCTCATCTGCAAATGTCAGAATTTGCAAATCACAATCTGTGGAAACGACTGTCCTTAAATCTACCACTTCGTTGTTAATCTCACCTGCCATTGCTACTCTCGCTAAACCCTCGCTAATGTCTAGTGCAATATCATAGACTGATTTTGGTTGGCTATATTCTTTTACAGAACCGTCTTTTAATTTAATCTTCATTGCGCTTTTCCTCTTTCTTCTTTTTTGCATGTGTTGCATATGTTGCAAACATTTCATGTATTGTAGCATGTTCTTTTTTTAAGAATACCGGTTTTCCTTTTTCACTTAAAAAGCAATGCTGACTTTCTCCTGTGCAATGCACAAGTTTTGTTTCTGTGCTGATTACTTGATAAGACAAAATAAGTTTTATTCCGTTGTAAACTTCAACTTTAATCCTAACTCTCACCGTATCACCAAATTTTACCATACGCATATATTTGGCACTAATTTCAATAACAGGGCAGACAATGCCTTTTTCTTCCATTTCCTTATAAGGCAATCCTATCTGTTCCATAAAATCAACTCGTGCCTCTTCAAACCAACGAATGTAATTGGAATGATGTACTACTTGCATTTGATCTGTTTCATAATACTGTACTTTGTGTCTATAAGAGCGTATCTTTTTTCTCATATAAAAACCCTCTCATAGTCTGGGTGTTCACCACTCCACCCCATTTGTGGCAATGTATTTATTTTCCACATATCTTCTTGGGTTATCGTAAATGTTTCAAAGCCAAGTAAATTCTCTTGCATACGTTCTGGTGTCGAGGCTTTTGGTATAATCATGATGTCTTGCTGCAGTAAATATTTTAGGCAAATCTTCGCAGATGATACCTCGTACTTCTTCGCCAATTCTACAATGAGTGGCTGGGTCAATACTTTTCCTCTTCCAATCGGACTCCATGCCTGTGGAATTACGCCTTGCTCCCTACAATATTGTACTGTTGCATGTTGCATATAGCCTACATGTAATTCAAGTTGATTAATCATCGGTTTTATCTTGCAGTTCTCTAATAAATTATTCAAATGATGTGGCAAAAAGTTACTCACTCCGATTGCTCGTATCTTTCCCTCTTCGTATAATTCTTCCATTGCCCGCCATGTGTCTATGTTTAATTGTTTCCATTCATTTTCTGGCATTGTAGGTGTTGGTAGTGGCCAATGAATCAAGTACATATCTAGATACTCTGTTTCAAGTGCTTTTAATGTGCCTGCAAATGCTTTCTTCGTTTCTTCATATCCAAGCTGGTCTTTCCATATTTTTGATGCGATAAAGAAATCTTCTCTTTTTTGTTCGCTCTTTGCAATCGCCTTGCCCACATAAGTTTCCGTCCCATAAAAAGACGCTGTATCAAAATAACGGTAGCCTGCGTCGATAGCCTTTGTTATTATTTTTTCATTTTGCTCTTCTGTTGCTTTCCACGTCCCAAAACCAATTATTGGAATCGTATAACCATTTGCTAATGTCATAAATTGTGCCATAGCGATATCTCCTCTTTATATCATTTGACGTGTAGTTGGAATCGTACTTCCTCTTTATCTTTATCTCATTTAATGTGTAATTAGAATCGTGCTTCCTCTTTATCTTTATCTCATTTAACATGTAATTAGAATCGTACTTCCTCTTTATCTTTATCTCATTTAATGTGTAATTAGAATTGTACTTCCTAAGTATAGTACATTTTCCTGTGAAACAAAAATCAGACTCACCCTTTATCATAGGACGAGTCATATT
>JGI994J12354_10000906_pt1 | contig 30360 bp, 32 predicted proteins | sample IntmicLarv3ML3BL_FD_12354 | JGI IMG/M metagenome (IMG submission 12354) | reverse complement strand
ATGATTGTGTCAATCTATCCATAAAAATGAACTGACAATCATATGTTGGAATCAGGCATAAATCTTTGCTCGAAACTTGACATGTAAAAAGCTCCCAATCCTTGTCAAGTGGAAGAGGAGCTTATATACTATTCATCTTTCGCTTCAATTTTAAATAGCTTATCTTCTTGAGAAAGTTCTATTACGACATGAGCTTTTTGTACAAGTCCATCTGGCAATTTATCCTTAAGGATAGACACTACTAATTGCACACTTTATTTAGCTGATTGTCGTGCATCAACTCTTTCTTATCGTTTAATAAAAAGTGCAAGCAAGATAGATTTTCTGCATCGGCAAACAACGTATATGCCAAATCAAAACATAATATCTCTCCTTGTTTCTTGCCGGAGCTCATGTTAGCATTGAACGAGCTGAACTTATACACTTGCTGTCCTTTTTTATTAGTAACCTTCTCATATTTGAGAGCGTATTTTTCTCCATAAAGCTCGTTCGAAATAGATGAAAAATGTTTGTTGAATTTCATGATTTGTGTTTTTAACCCTTCTCCAAAACCATCTGAAAAAAGGTATTTGTCGATAGATGCGATTTCCTTTTTTAGATTAGTCAAATCTTTATCAACCTCTGAAATCTGAGAGATTATCGTTTCGTATTCTCCTTTAGTACGATATTTCTTATTTAATTCCACGATCACTTTTTCGAGTTCATCAAAAGAATCCCCTTTGGATATTTTTTCAGTGAATTCCTTTTCTTTTCCAAGCAGCTCTTTAACTATAGCTTCTTCGTTCTTTATTTTCCGAATTAGCTCAGGCAACTCAGATGTTATAAATTTGATTTTTTCAACAACCATACTGTTATGATAAGAAACAAGGTCGTTAAAAGTTTTTTGTATTCCGAAAACATTCGAAGTGGCTTCATTATAAAGCAATTCTAATTGAGTTAAATCAATCTTGGAAGCATTGTGTTCCATTTCGGCTTTTGCTTCTTGAATTATGTTTTTGCGGATATTCATTTTACTAAGCTTAGAACTCGCCTTATTGATTTACTACTTTAAAAAAGTGCTCCGCCTCTCTACAAAAATCAAACCCAAAAACAATTGTGCTTTAAGGCCTGATTTCCGCTATACGGGAAGGATTCAATTAATAACGGTTTCGTTTCGGAGACAACAGGGTATTCTGGGTTAGCTATTCGAGAGGAATTCCACAAAATTTGTCATGACAGCCTAAGTGTAATATTATACGGATAATCCTTGGTCAGTTTTATGGCCTATATTAAACAATAGATAAGATTAATTTCAACCGAACCATATCTTTTTATTATAACTAGGCAAGAATAATCATAAAAAGTCAGGCTACAATCCACTAATATTGATACTTTGGCATAAAACACTGGACTGGAATAGTCCATTTATCAGCTTTTGTGTAACATTAAGGCTCTCTCTGTTCTCAACACCCGTTTCTATATGCGTCATCGCCATTTCAAAAGAGCTGCTGACTTCATCATAATATGGCAATTGAGCTTGTAGTGGCACACTAAATTGATTATTCACTTTCAAATAACTGGTTGGTTTGCTATTCACATAACAAAGTTTTTTATAAAATGATTCCTCTGGAACTTCGTGCAAATAGTTATCACCTTGTACACTGTTACAGTGCCTGCAATGATTGATGTAATAACGGGCATCAATTGTCTTGGAATATGAAAGATAATAAGCAAAGTGAGTTTTTAAATATGTTGCCAATATGGCTGGCATTTCCTCAACATACGAAAACAACTGAATATCCAGATTCGTTTTATAGTTGTTCTCCGCCACATAGCTAAGGTCAGAGGCCAAGCAAATCACATCAGTTTCTCTGTTACATTTCCAGCAGATACGCTCCATCTTCAATATATATAGATGATCACAAATAACAGTATGGACGCCATTCCACTTTGACAATCCCGATAATTTGGCTGTATCATCCGTAAACCATGTCTTTTCCGTTGGATTCCATTTTGCGCCTTTTGATTTAGCCAAATCTTTTTCTGTATAAGGAACATTAAGCCGTACCACCATTGTCCATTCCTCCTACTCTATTATGTGCATTTTATAGTGAAAAACATCAATACTCCTTCTATACAAGAACCTTCCGAATTCAATAAAAATAAAACTAGAATCATCATGATTTTTTCAGATATTGAAGATAGCAACTCTGTTTATCATAATACTTAGGAACGCCATCAGCTTCATTATAGGCATGAATTCCTTTGATTTGCACAAAAAGTTTTCTTCTGATCACTTTGAGATTTTAGAATTTGAGCATTCGTCATCACGGACAAAATTAGTACTGAACCCTATTATATATCAAAAGCATTTGCTGTCACCTTTTACTGAGCAAATTCCTTTAACCGAACTTCCGCAGCAACAATGCCTTCAATTTTGTTTGATGTCCCTGCCCTTTGCATTCTTACAATATCAGGAAGGTGCGACAAAATATCAGGCTTTGCTTCGACGAACAAATCCATTCTGTCCCTATATTCATGGATGGCAACAAGGAGATTCACCACTTCTACAGCAAACAGCTTTGCGGCAATCTCCGTACAATCAAACTATCTCAATCAAGCGACCTCAATTTTATCACCGGATTTCATTTGTATTATCGTACCATGCAAATATACAATTGTAAACGACGGTGCAATATTAGCCAATGTCAGCTTGATTTCCATGTCATTCCAATGACGTCACGCACTTTCAATCCCTTTTGAGTAGGCAGCCAGATAAAGGCATTGTGAACAACTTTATAATCAATCACCTCGAAATCAAGGTAATTAAAATTCCGATTATATATTTATCCCGGAAAGCGAAGTACTCAACAGCGCCTCTGCCTTTCCGATTCGTCAAAATATCACCAAACATTGTTTATTGATGTCTTGGCAATGTTTTAGCACGCATATGAATATCCCCTTTTTACTAGAGCACCACAAAATCAGGCTTTGCGATACTTTAGAATGCGATTGAGCCTATTGCAGAAGAATACTCCTTATATTCTCAGCAATGAACATCACATTCTGCCAAAGGGCTTCGAATACACGCTCCCCGAAAACAGGTCTCTACTCACCTACTCGGTAACCACCGTGATCGGAATAATAATTTTTTCACCCGACCTGATGTTCGGTGAACTAAGACCATTCACCATCATGATTTCATCAACCATATGTTCGGTTCTCTGATGTTCATTTTTATACGCTTCTGCCAACCCCCAAATCGTATCCCCTGCATGCACACGAATGCATTCATAGTATGTGCTCATCTCGACATTCGGCTGTCTACCAAAGGCCACAGAGCTCAAAGAAAGCATCATCAAAGCCGTCAACACAACTATCCACAGCCCCTTCATGCTTTTACATTTATTTCGTCTTTTTCTATGTTTTTCATTCTTCATTTTCAATTCCCCCAATCGAACAAATTTTCCTTTGCTTGCATTATATGCGAACACACTTTCTTTGTCAATTGTTTTCGAAAAATTTTACGAACATAGGTTTGATTTTTTTTATTTTCTATGCTATACTTCCTATTAAGAGCAACACTGTGAATCAAAACACATCTGCTCCCCTTATATGGATGGTTTTTTCTCCATTATAAAATAATTGAGGAGGCTTTCAAAATGAACGAATTGTCATCAAAGCAGAAACAGATTCTAGAATATATGAAGTCAGAAGTACGTGAAAAGGGCTATCCCCCGTCAGTACGGGAAATCTGTGATGCCGTGGACTTAAAGTCCACTTCTACCGTCCACGGCCATTTGGCAAGGCTGGAGAAAAAAGGTTTTATCCGCCGCGATCCAACGAAACCGCGTGCCATTGAAATCTTGGATTCTTTTTTTGAATCCGCCCAAAAAGAGTTGGTAAACGTTCCGATTATCGGAAATATCACTGCCGGCGCGCCGATTCTGGCTGTAGAAAACATTGAAGATACATTTCCGCTTCCCGTGGAATATATTCACAATGATCATGCTTTCATGCTGCGAGTACGAGGCGAAAGCATGATTGAGGCAGGAATTTTTGACCGGGATTTAATTTTAGTCCGTCAGCAGAATGACGCAAAAAATGGTGATATCGTTGTCGCTCTCATCGAGGACTATGCAACCGTAAAAACATTTTACAGAGAAGACGGCTTTATTCGCCTGCAACCGGAAAATGCCTCCATGTCTCCCATTATCGTTCGAGATGTAACTATACTCGGAAAAGTAACCGGATTATTCAGAAAATTTTAAGGAGTGGTCTCGAAATGTTTCATTATGTACGAGTAGCGGCTGCCGTCCCAAAATTGAAAGTAGCCAACTGCATTTATAATCAACAAGAAATATGTGCACAAATCGAAGAGGCACAGCAAAAAAAGATACATATCCTAGCCTTTCCTGAACTTTGCCTCACAGGATACACATGCGGCGACTTGTTCTTTCAGTCTCCTCTTCTCAGCGCGGCAGAAGATAGTGTCGCGCAAATTTTAAGTTTTACAAAAACCGTGGACATGCTTATCGCCTTAAGCGCGCCTGTCCTTGCGGATAATCAACTCTTTAACTGCATGATTCTTATTCACAAAGGAAAAATTCTGGGTATCGTTCCAAAAACATTCATCCCAAATTACAGTGAATTTTACGAAGAGCGTTGGTTTGCATCATCGTCTGACTTGATTTCAAAAGAAATCATCTATGCGGGACAAACTGTTCCCATCGGTAGTGATTTGCTTTTTCATGCCCAAAACCATCCCTATTTGACTGTCGGAGCCGAAATTTGTGAAGACCTTTGGACACCAATTCCACCCAGCTCCCATCTCGCTCTGTTGGGCGCAACACTCATCCTAAATGCCTCCGCCAGCAACGAGTTGGTCGCAAAAGATGACTACCGAAAGCAGCTTGTCTCTCAACAATCTGCCCGTTGCTTGTGTGCCTATGTCTATGCATCTTCCGGCGTCTATGAATCCACGCAGGATGCTGTTTTCAGTGGCCATAGCCTAATTTGCGAAGATGGCGTGCTCTTGGCGCAAAGTGAACTGTTTTCTCAAGAAAATCAATTAATTTATACAGATATCGATTTGGAATTATTGATGCATGAACGCAAACGAAAGTCCTCTTTCATGTCACACTTGTCTGCAATAAAGCACGACATCTCCATGAGGAAAATATCTTTTTCAATAGCGCTCGAAACACCCGAACATCTGTACCGAAAATTGAATTCACATCCTCTTATCCCGACCAATGACTACACATGGGAAAAACAGTGCCGTAATATTTTTATGATTCAAACCACGGGTCTCGCACGCAGGCTCGAACATACAGGCGCAAAAACGTTGGTTATCGGTATCTCGGGCGGATTGGATTCCACGCTTGCATTACTTGTTTGTGTGAGCGCCTGTGATTATCTGTGTATCCCGCGTAAGCATGTTCTGGGCATCACCATGCCCGGATTTGGTACGACCGACCGCACATATCAAAATGCCCTTCTTCTCATGAACTCTTTGGGCATTCAAATGCGGGAAATCTCCATTCGAGAGGCAACGCTTCAGCATTTTAAAGATATCGGACATGACCCTGATTTGCACGATGTCATCTATGAGAATGCACAAGCCCGTGAGCGCACACAAATCCTGATGGATGTCGCAAACCAAACCAATGGTCTGGTTGTAGGAACCGGTGACTTGTCTGAGCTTGCATTGGGTTGGGCGACCTATAACGGCGACCATATGTCCATGTACAGCGTGAATAGCGGCGTTCCAAAAACCCTGGTTCGTACTTTGGTTCACTGGGCAGCAGAACACTTTGAAAAGGAATCCTCTGCACTTTTGCTGGATATTCTGGATACACCGGTAAGCCCCGAGCTCCTTCCGCCGGACGAAAACGGGAATATACGCCAGAAAACCGAAGATTTGGTTGGCCCCTACGAATTGCACGACTTTTTCCTGTTCCAGATTATTCGATTCGGCTTCTCTCCCAAAAAGGTACTATATCTTGCGGANCAGACNTTCGGGGACACCTATTCCAGAGAAATTTTACTAAAATGGCTTAAAAATTTTTATCATAGGTTCTTCACNCAGCAATTCAAACGTTCCTGCCTGCCGGACGGGCCAAAAATCGGCAGTCTCTCCCTATCCCCACGCGGCGACTGGCGTATGCCTTCTGATGCNTCCAATGGAATCTGGATGACAGAAATCGACGAATTATTATAGAAACCAGACATTGGTTATAGCATATGGCTTCAAAGTGCATTTACACACCCGCACTTTGAACACTTTAACACGGGATTCATATCCCCGATTTCAAGAACCATAGAAACTGTAGCATTTTATTAAAGTGCCATTTTCCAAAAATCTCTGCAACGATTTTCCGGAATCTTTGCATAAAAAAAGCATCTCTTATGAGATGCTTTTCTGCTTTTTAAATCAGTATGACATAACTTCCGCATTTAATGCTTCATCAGGAATTTCAAAATCTTCCGCCGTGTTGAAGTCATCACAAGTCATCGATACAACCGCTCTGCTAATGACCAAGTCCATTCCTTCGACCGCACCAAGCTCCGCTAACATCTGATCCATAACTTGCTTCATCATTTCGGACATGTCAAATTCATATTTATAAACATATCCATCCTCACTAATCCACATAGAAATTGGCATACCACCCATAGCCTCGTAGATTTTCAGAACTTCCTCTTCTGTTAATCCCATACTCTCAACCGAACTGATAACACCGGAGGCAATTGCAGCATCTTTCATGCCTTCACCGGAAATCACGCCATCAATACGTGTCGTTTTCACACCATTGATATCTTCTGTTCCGTTTTCCTTCACATCGCTCATTACATTTAAATACATGGTTGCATTATCAACTGCATTGTATTGTCCCATGCTTGCCATGTCAACACCGGCCGCAATCCACCCCATGCCTTCCATATGCATATAAGAAACCAGTTCTCCATCGACTTCCTGTACATACATCTTTATATCTTGGCTGCCTGCACCGCTGATCTCCATCGTCATGTCCATCTTCATTTTCAACGGATCAGCAAACGTGATCACCTCTGCTGTTGTTGTGGAAGACACTTCATCTCCCATCATCGACATTACCAAATCCATGTCCATAACGGCGCTGTAATTGGTCACACCTGCCATTGTTTCTCCTGAGCGGGCAAGCAATTCACTCACACCATCTGTTGAATCAGATGCACATCCTGTCGCAAACATCGCCACCACTGTTGCCAGCGCCAAAACTCTATTTCTTTTTTTCATACATCGTCCTCCTGAAATGCATTTTCAAATCTTTATCATTTTGCCATTTCATTGTAGCATATATCTGAAACATTTCTAGCACATTTAAAAAAATGTAAGAATCATCTCACCGCTTTCGCACCACTCACACAATATGGCAATAAAAAGCATTCATTGCACCTCGGACGCCGGGCAATACAAACCTTGCGTCCATGCGCAATCATTTGCGTATTGATAGAAATCCACTTATCTTTCGGTACAATTTTCATCAAATCATTCTCAATCTTAACCGGATCTTGATTCTTTGTGAGTCCAAGCAAATTTGACACCCTCTTCACGTGCGTATCCACAACAATACTCGGAATTCCATACCAATTTCCCCGTACCACATTCGCCGTCTTTCGCCCAACGCCCGCCAAGGCGGTCAGTGCATCGATGTCTGACGGCACCTCTCCACCGTGCTCTATAAGCAGCTTCTGACAGCATGCGATAATATTTTTAGCCTTGTTGCGATAGAAGCCGGTTGAATGAACGTCTTTCTCCAATTCTTTCAAATCTGCTTCGGCAAAGGCTCGTACCGATGTGTATTTTCGAAACAAATCCACCGTCACGATATTTACCCTATCGTCCGTACACTGTGCCGACAATATCGTTGCAATCAACAGCTGCCACGGATTTTCATGGTTTAAATAACAGTGCGTCAATCCATAATGTAACTCGAACTGCTCAAGTATACCGTTTATCTTCTCTTTTTTCGTCATATAATCATACCTTCTTTCGCACATTGTATATTTCCCAAATTCCCAAAAATTCCCTGAGAAATATTTCCCTTTTTTCACTTTGCCGTAAAAGTAGCCAGATTGCTGTTACTTTATGTTCCATTTCAGTATAGCATAATCATATGATATTGGGACAAGTGAATTCTCCGCCTTGAAATTGTCAAAAAACGGAATCTTTTTTAATCATATTTATGCAATAAGCCATTTTTTCCCACCATCTGTAAAAAGTCCTCATATTTCTTGACTTTACCCTATCTAAAACTTATAATTAATCCATTGTTATTCTATACACATTTATAAATATACACTAGGGAGTGATACAATGTCAGCAAAAAACAAAGATTTCCGCACTTCAGGAATCATGAAAGTTCTATTGCCGGGTATCGTCTTACAATCGGTACTTATGGGCGGCGGCTATGCAACCGGTCGTGAAATCATTGAATACGGCGGTAAATTCGGTGCTTACGGGTGGATTTCTGGCGTCTTTACCTTAATTGCCTTTGCCATTATCGCGATACTTACGTTCGAATTGGCTCGTATTTTCCGTATCTATGACTATAAATCAATTGTAAAACAAATCATCGGTCCATTTTGGCCTATTTATGACATTCTGTATATCTTGCTATTATTCATTATTATTTCTGTTATGGCATCGGCAACAGGCGAAATTTTACAACAAACCATTGGTTTGCATTATATGTTTGGTGTTACCATCTTAATTCTTGTGGTAGCATTTTTGAACTTCTTTGGCAGTGCCTTTATTGCTAAATTCGAAACTTATGGTACAATCGCTTTATATATAGCCTATATCGTTTTTACCATCATGGTAATTACTGCGAAAAAAGATAATATCTCAGAAGTATTTGCAACAGCGAACACATCCGCAGTCTCAAATATTTCCTTATTTACCGTTGTCTGGACAGGACTTATTTATTCGGCATATAATATTTCCGCTGTTCCTGCCGGTTTGTTCACACTGCGTGCACAAACAACACGTAAAGAAACGATTATTTCCGGCATCATCAGTGCATTGCTTATGACAATCCCTTGGTTCTTGACCTACTTTGCTATCATGGGCTTCTACCCTGATGAACGCGTCATGGGAGCCACTGTTCCATGGTTGGTTATGCTCCAATCAGTATCCGGAAGCATCATTCCTGTGATTGTATTTGGTGTCGTTGCAGGCTGGACACTGATTGAGACCGCGACAGGTATGATTCATGCATTGATTGAACGATTGGACCAGGCAATGGAGGATGCTGATAAAGAACCTCTCTCTGCAAAGGCCAGAGGCGGAATTACAGCAATCATCCTGGTTGTCGCACTCGTATTTTCAAGAATCGGTATCATTAACTTAATCAGTACGGGATATCAGGTCATTGCATATGGATTTATGCTCTGCTACCTCTTCCCACTCCTAACTGTTGGTCTTTACAAAGTGATAAAGCACGGCAAAAAAGTTTAAACAGATATCAAAAAGCGGTAAATATTTTGCCGCTTTTTGTTTTATCCAAAGGAGCGTATTATGAATCTAAAAATAAATCCTATCATACATGCCCAAACCAAAGTGAGCTATGCTATGGAATCCACAAATTCCCAGTCTTATGAGATTGACTGCGGCGAAGGCATCAATCTCGTAATGATTCCTCCAAAAGCACAAGAAGCTTTTAACGAATTAACCTTTGATATGCTCCGCCCCTATCCGCATTCTTCAAATATCAAAGACAGCATCAAAACCTACTGGAAAGCACAAAACACCTTGACAAACCGCCAAATTATCCTTTGTGATGGTTCCATCAGTGCCCTGTATTTGATTAACCGCCTATTTCTCGAAAAAGGCGACTTCGTTATGGGCTATGTTCCACAATTTTCCGAATATGAAACAGACGTAAAAATGTATGGTGCCATTTTCGAAGGTATTCCCCTTTCCCCGAACGATAATTTCCATTTCTACGGAAAAAAGCTAATTGAAAAACTCTCGGATAAATATAAACTCGTTTATTTGGATAATCCAAATAATCCCACCGGACAAGTCATCCCATTGGCTGAAATCGAAAAAATCCTGATTACCGCACAAAAATCAGGCATTGCAGTGATTGTCGATGAAGCCTATGGCGATTATATGCCAAAAGAGAATTCGGCTATAACATTGTGCAAAAAATACGACAACTTGATTGTCGTAAGAACCTTTTCCAAGGGCTTCGGCTTAGCGGGACTACGTGCAGGATATCTTATCGTCCCCAAACAATTGACAGATTCGATATCCAATATCACGAACCCTTACACCATGTCAGAACTCTCACGTAGTGTGGCGGCAAAAACGATTATGGACGAAACGTTTTTGGGTGACTTGCAAACGAAAACAGCGCAAATCAAAATCCGATTGTATCAGCCTTGGAAAAATATTTCCATCGCCGAAACCTGCGATACCGTCTCCATTTGTTTGTTGACACACAAAAATCCTGACATCGATTTGGCGGCAGAATTCGCTAAAAGAGGGATTCTGGTCATCTCGGGAAATGATTTTTATTCTATAAGCAAAAACTCTGTGCGCTTTCGTGTACCTGAATCCAAGGATATGGATACCGTGCTGAACGTACTGAGCGAAATCGACCGGCAGGATTGATTGACAAAGAAATCTCCATACACTAATATAGTCATGAGAGAAGAGGCTTCTTATGGAACAAAATATTTTGAGGAATGCTTCATTGAAGTCAACAAAAAAACGGCAATTTCTGCTCTATCTTTTACAAAAAGAAGGCGTTCCTATGACTGCAAAAGCACTCCATGAAAAATCGATAATCATTATGCCTATGAATCTTTCCACCGTCTATCGTACAATTAAATACGCTGGTGGAAAAAGAAATCCTCCTAAAATCCATTCGGCAAAAGGGCGTAGCATATTTCACTTTTCCAAAATCCAAACATAGCCACCATTTGGTGTGCATACGCTGCAATCTGGTTATTCCAATCCCCCTCTGTCCTTTGGACGAATGGGAAATAGAATTGGAGCAAAAGGCTAGGTTTCAAATCACTGATCATGCATTAAAATTTTTCGGTGTCTATCCAAACTGCATCAAATAAAAAAACGGTTTTCGTAGTGTTTTGCGAAAACCGTTTCTGTTTATTATGTTATCATCTCATCAAAGCTGCCTAAGCGGCGAAAACGCTCGTATCTTGCCTGTGCAATTTTATCTCCACCATCAAGCACGATCTCTTTTAAATCTATTTCCAGTATGTTTTTCAATTCCTGACACATTATACTAAATCTGTCGAAATACTCCGGAATAATCCGTTCTGCTACACCAAAACGTTTCATATCCTCGGCCGTAATGCAAAGACAATCCGCCGCCTCCGACGCCTTTGAAGCATCTTCCCAAAGAATACTCGCACATCCCTCCGGTGAAATGACAGAAAATACCGCATTTTCCAGCATATAAATGCGATTGGCAACCGACAGCCCCAATGCACCGCCGCTTCCGCCTTCGCCGATAACCACTGTAATTACCGGTACCTTCAACGCCATCATCTTCATGAGGTTATCTGCTATACTCTGTCCTTGTCCTCGTTCTTCTGCGTCCTCACCGCAAAACGCTCCCGCTGTATCCACAAAACAGATAATCGGTCTGCCAAACTTCTCCGCCTGCTTCATCAACCGCAGCGCCTTCCGATAGCCCTCTGGCATAGGGGAGCCAAAATTACATGCAATACGTTCCTCTAAGTTACGTCCGCGCTCGATACCGATAAACGTTACCGCTACACCGCTCAACAAACCGATTCCGCCAATAATCGCTTTATCATCCGCATACTTACGATCGCCATGAAGTTCTGTCCGCTCGGTAAATAATCGCTCCATGTACGCCCTGGAAGTCGGTCTATTCTGCGCTCTTGCCATCAATAAGCGTTCATAAGCAGGAATGTCCTGCTCCGGCATCTCCTTCATCGCCTCTTCTTGAATAATCAAATCCGAAATCTTCGGCATTTTTTGATCATGCTGTCCAAGAAGTCTCGCGAGCGTTGTCCGCATTTCGGTACGCGCAATGATATTATCGATGAACCCATGCGCCATCAGAAACTCTGCCTTTTGAAAATCTTCGGGGAGCTTCTTTTTTGTTGTCTGCTCAACGACTCTTCTTCCCGCAAACCCAATGGTTGCATTCGGCTCGGAAAGAATAATATCACCCAGCATAGCAAAACTCGCTGTGACTCCCCCCGTCGTCGGATCGGTCAATACTGTAATATATAAGCCGCCATGTTGACTATGGTACTCCACCGCACCGCTGACTTTCGCCATCTGCATCAAAGACAGAATTCCTTCTTGCATACGTGCGCCGCCCGAAGCGCTAAATCCTACAACCGGCAAGTCCTCTTTGGTTGCGTATTCAAATAATCGAGTGATTTTTTCACCCACAACCGATCCCATACTCCCCATCATAAACTGGGGATCCATGACGAAAATCGCGCATATTTCCCCTTGAATTGTTGCCGTCCCGCAAAGAACAGCCTCTGTTTCCAAAGATGCGTCCTTTCCATGTGTAAGCTTCGCCTCATAACCGGGAAATTGCAATGGATCGTTGCTCTCCAAATTTGTAAACAGTTCTTGAAAACTGCCTTTATCGCATAATGCTTTTATCCTCGTTCTGGCACCGATTCGATAATGATGACCACATGCGGGACATACCATTTTGTTGCGGGCGATACTCCGTTTTGTTTCCGTGGACTTGCAAACGGGGCAACGCATTTTTTCTTCGACAACTGGGGTGATGCCCCCTTCTTCTAATGAATTCTTCGATTTTCGAAACAATCCAACAATATTTTGCAAGTTACTCACTTCCTCCTGTTAAAATATCGGGCAAAATCAACGTATCATATTCGCCCTTTTGAAAACGACCGCTTCTTATCAGCTTCAACTGGTCGTCAATATTCGTTTCCACTCCATGAATCACCATTTCGCATAATGCAGATTCCATTTTCCTAATTGCCGTTTCACGGTCATTTCCATACACAATCAACTTCCCCAACATGGAATCATAAAATGGAACCACCGCCATACCTTGAATCAATGCTGTGTCAAAATGTACCCTCGCACCACCGGGCACATGAAGAAAATCAATACGTCCCGTAGATCGGGCATTGATACGGCACTCAATGGCATGACCTTTCAAATCAATATCATTTTGTGTGAAATCCAACGGAATTTGACAAGCAATACGAATTTGCCATTTCACAATATCCACATCGCTGATTTCCTCAGTAATGGGATGTTCCACTTGCAGCCGTGTGTTCATTTCAATAAAGTAAAATGCGCCGTCCGGTGCAAGTAAAAACTCCACCGTTCCTGCATTTGTATATTGTGCCGCACGCGCAGCTTTCATTGCCGCATCCATCATCTTCCAGCGAATCTCTTCTGTCATAATCGGACATGGCGTTTCTTCCAATACCTTTTGCTTGTTTAACTGCAATGAACAATCCCGCTCACCCAAACAAACCATATGTCCAAAATGATCAGCCAGAATTTGCATTTCAACATGCCGTACTTGATTCAGATATTTTTCTAAAAAAACATCTCCATTTCCAAACGCACTTTCCGCTTCTGCAGAAGCCGTTAAAAACGCTTCTTCTAACTCATCCGCAGACCAAACCACACGGATGCCTTTCCCGCCGCCGCCTGCTGTGGCCTTCACCAAAAGGGGATAGCCGATTTCCGCCGCCGCCTGTTTCGCCTCGCCGACATCTTTTAAAATCTCTGTACCCGGCACAACGGGAACACCGATTTCTTGCATCAATTGACGAGAACTGTCTTTATCGCCCATTTTACGTATAACGTCACTTTTAGGTCCGATAAACACAATACCGTTTTCTTCACAAAGAGCAGCAAACTCCGCATTCTCAGACAGAAAACCATAGCCCGGATGAATCGCTCCCGCATTGGTTGCCAAGGCAGCACTGATAATATTTTGCTGGTTCAGATAACTTTGTACTGCTCGGTTTCCGCCAATACAAATCCGCTCATCCGCCAATGCCGCAGGCAATGAATTCTTGTCGACTTCCGAATATACCGCTACCGTCTCCACACCCATCTCTTTGCATGCCCGAATGATACGTACTGCTACTTCGCCTCTATTTGCCACGAGAATTTTTGTAAACATATTCTCAAGTCTCCTTTATCAATGCGAAGGAAAACTCCGCACTAACACATAATTTTCCATCAACAAATCCTTTGCCCTCCGCCCAATAAAAAGAACCTTTGTGCCTTAATATTCTGCACTCTGTCTCAAACACATCCCCCGGGCGCACGCTATTTTTGAAGCGTACTTTATCCAGACCCGTGAAATACGGCGTGGCCTTCTCTTCTCTCCCCGCCAATAAAACGCATGCGGATTGACCGATTATTTCGCAAAGAATCACGCCCGGCACAACAGGATTTCCGGGGAAATGCCCCTGCAAAAACCACTCATCTGCGCTGATTCTCTTTTTTCCGTAAGCAACATCTTCTCTTAATTCCGCTTCATCAATCAACAGCATATTATCGCGATGGGGTAAAATACATTTAATTTCTTCCTGATTCATCTCAATCCTCCTTGCGGATGCGAACCAAAACTTGACCATATTCAACCACTTGACCGTTATCGACTGCGATTTCCTCAATCACACCGCTGATATCTGCCTCGATTGTGTTAAACATCTTCATAGATTCCACAATACAAACCGCCTCACCTGCTTTGATACAGCCTCCCACACTCACAAAAGGCTCAGCACCTGCCTGTGACGCCAAATAAGCAGTTCCTACCAATGGGGATTTGACTTCGTGAAGATCCAAAACCGGCGTCTCTTTCTCTTCCGCCGCTTCGAGCACCGCTCTCTCTTCACACACACCCTCGGCTACAGCCGCCGGCACTGCTTTTATTTCGCTAGCCGCCTCCAAAACCAGACGCACATCACCTTCAGCCAAGTCCAATTTCGTCAATTGATTCTGTTTCAATATTTTCGCCAATTCTTCAATTTTTTTGATATCCATGCTCATCATCAGTCCTTTACTTTCTTAAATGCCACACAAGCGTTGTGTCCGCCAAATCCCAAAGACATAGAAAGTGCGCCCTCAATCTCGGTATTCACCGCTTTGTTTGGTGTATAATTCAAATCGCATGCCTCATCTTGCTCCTCTAAATTAATGGTTGGCGGTACAACACCGTGGCACATAGCCAAAATACCCGCAATCGCCTCCACCGTACCTGCCGCACCAAGCATATGTCCAATCATAGATTTTGTGGAGCTGATATGCAATTTCTTTGCATCCTCACCAAATGCATTATAGATTGCCTTGGTCTCTGTCATATCGTTGAGCTGTGTACCTGTTCCATGGGCATTATAGTAAATCTTATCCGCCGCAATGCCACCAAGTCCCACTGCCGCATCCCGAATTGCTTTTGCACTTGCTTTCGCCTCAGGCGCCGGCGCTGTCACATGATGCGCATCGCAGGTGGTTCCATAACCGGCCACCTCTGCATAAATGTTGGCACCTCTTGCTTTGGCATGTTCATATTCCTCTAAAATCACCGTTCCTGCCCCTTCGCCCATAACAAACCCGGCACGGCGTTTGTCAAAAGGCAACGAAGCCTTATTGATATCCGTCGCAGGGCTTAATGCCATGCAATTGGCAAATCCGGCTATCGGCAACGGTAAAACTGATGCTTCACTGCCGCCGCAAATCGCCGCCGTTGTATATCCATGCATAATCGCGCGGTATCCCTCGCCGATGGCCGTCGTTCCTGTTGCACAAGCGGTCAATACTGCGACACAAGCGCCCTCTGCACCGAAGCGAATAGAAATATTTCCTGCCGCAATGTTGCCAATCATCTTGGGGATGCACAAAGGCGATACCCGTCTTGCCCCTTTTTCCAGCAACGTCTGATGGCTCTCGCAAAAAGTCTCAAAACCACCAATTCCCGAACCAAAATAAACGGATAATTCTTCCGCGTCCACATTTCCTTCCAGTCCACTGTCCTGCATCGCCTCAATGGCACTTGCCAATGCATATTGCGAAAAACGATCCAATTTCTTGGATGCCAATTTATCCATATAGAGCGATGCATCGAAATCTTTCACTTCTGCCGCCAATTGGTACTTGGAGTCTGAAACGTCAAATCGAGTAATCATCCCAATGCCGTTCTTTCCCGCTACCAGCCCCTGCCAATAAGCTTCTACATTATTTCCAATTGGTGTCACCGCACCCATACCCGTTACTACAACTCTTCTCATGATGAACCTCCTACATCGCCATACCGCCATCCACACGGATGACTTCGCCGGTAATATAATCCGATTCTTCCGACGCCAAAAATAATGCCAGCCTTGCCACATCTTCCGCCTGCCCAAAGCGCTTCATAGGGATAGCGTTTTTAATCTCTTCATTCGCTGTGAATCTCTCTGTCATATCTGTTTCAATAAAGCCCGGCGCAATGGCGTTACAGGAAACACCTCTGGACGCCAATTCCTTTGCCACAGATTTTGTCAGACCAACCAGACCGGCTTTAGAAGCAGAGTAATTCGCCTGACCGGCATTGCCATTCAACCCCGAAACCGAGCTGATGTTAATAATCTTTCCGCTTTTTTGTTTCAAAAACAATGGATATATTTGCTTAATCATATAAAAAGCGCCTTTTAAATTGGTGTCTACCACCGCGTCAAAATCGTCCGCCTTCATCATCGGAATCAATTTATCTCTTGTGATTCCTGCATTGTTCACTAATATTTGAATGCTCCCGAAATCCTTTACGATTTCCTTCACAACGTCCGCAACTTGCTGCGCATCTGCCACGTCGCATTGGTAAGCCTTTGCTTTCACGCCTAATTTTATCAGGTCGGCCACAGTTTCTTCCGCCTTTTGGACATTCCCTGCATAAATCAATGCCACATCCGCCCCGTTTTCCGCGAATTTTTTGCTGATCCCCGCACCAATTCCTCTGGAACCGCCTGTTACCACTGCCACTTTCCCCTTAATCCTCATCGAAGTACCTCCTGTTTCACCTTCAACAGCTCTTCCATATTAGATACGGAATAAACCCTGGTTTCCGGTAATATCCGAGCAACTAACTTTTGCAATGTATTGCCAATTCCAACTTCAATAAATGTATCAAATCCGTCTGCCGCCATTCGTTCTATACTCTCTTGCCAACGCAGGGGATGGTTTATTTGATTCTTCATCCAACCTCGTATTTCTTCACCAAAAAGCATTGTCGTATAGTTTGAATATACCGGCAACAGCGGCTTTTTTATCTCAATCGCTTCTAAAGCAGCTCCAAACACCTCCGCCGCTTCATCCATAAACGGCGAATGAAAACCACCGCCGACCTTTATCGGCAACCCACGCCCGCCAGCCTCACGCACTGCTTTGGAAAAATTCCCCATCTCATCTGCACAACCCGCCACCACCAATTGAGACGGCGCATTATAATTAACAGGATAGACAGCAGTAAAACGCTTACAAAGTTCTTCCACCTGATTATTTTCTAATTTCATGACCGCGAGCATAGATGCCGGATGTTCCCTCGCAGCCTTTCCCATGGCCTCGCCACGCCGACACGCCAAATGAAATCCGTCCAACATATCGTATGCACCCGAAAAAGCGAGCGCAGGAATTTCTCCTAAAGAAAATCCCGCCACGCCATCGGGCACAATGCCCTCTTCTTGCAAAGCCATTGCGGCCGCCAAATCCGTCAAGTATAGACACGGCTGAGTATTCGCTGTTTGTTTCAATTCATCGTCTGACCCCTCGAATGCCATAGCCAAAGTTCCCGGGCGCATATTCTCCGCCTGATTAAAAAGCGTACGAACACATTCCTTTTCCTCGTAGAAACTTTTGCCCATTCCTGCCTTTTGAGCGCCCTGACCCGAAAAAACAAATGCTATTTTACCCATCTCGCCGCTCCTTCCAAAATTCTTTCCGCCTCTTCGACGATTTCTTTGATGATCTCTGCCGCCGGCTGTTCACGTGTCACCATACCCGCAATCTGTCCTGCCAGTATACATCCTTCTTTCACGTTTCCTTCCACAGCCGCTTTTCTTAGTGCGCCTGCACCCAGCTCGGCCACCGAATCCGCCGTCGCTTCCGGTGCATATTCTTTTTGCAGGAAGTCACGGCTAAATTGATTTTTGATACAACGGCAAGTATTCCCGCCAAAGCGTCTGCCGGTGGTGGTCGTAGAAATATCCGTCGCTTTCAGAACCATATCTTTATAATTTTGGTGCACACCGCACTCTTCAGCAACTAAGAAACGGGTTCCCATCTGCACGCCAACAGCACCCAACATAAACGAAGCCGCAATACCCCGTCCATCGGCAATACCGCCTGCCGCAATCACCGGAATGCTTACCGCATCACAAATTTGAGGAACCAGTGACATCGTTGTCAACTCGCCGATGTGTCCGCCGGACTCGCCACCTTCGGCGACAACCGCATCCGCGCCTGCACGCGCCATCATCTTAGCCGCCGCAACAGAAGCCGCAACCGGGATGACCGTAATACCGGCTTTTTTCCAGACAGGTATGTATTTTGTCGGAATGCCGGCTCCTGTAATTACTACATCAACCTTTTCTTCCACCACAACCTGTGCCACTTCTTCGACGTGCGGGCTCATGAGCATGATATTCACAGCAAAAGGTTTATCTGTCAGTTCTCTCGCAATAGCAATCTGCTCACGCAAATAATCTACCCCTGCATTCATGGCGGAGATAACGCCTAAACCACCGCCATTGGATACCGCCGCTGCCAACTTTCCGTCAGCAATCCAAGCCATACCGCCCTGAATAACGGGATGTTCAATTCCCAACATAGAACATAACTTTGATTGAAGCATTTTCTCTCCTCCGTTCAACTTATTGCAATTTGCTTTCGATCATGTTTACTAAATCGCCAATGGTTTCCACTTTGTTTTCGCCCACTTCAATTTCTGTGCCGAATTCTTCTTCTGCGTTCATCAATAACTCCATAACATCCAGAGAGTCAATACCCAACTCGTCGAATTTTGTGTCCATTTTGATTTCGGATGCTTCACATTCCAATTTTTCTGCCAACATGACTGCAATTTTTTCTAATACCATAATTTCGTCCTCCTAAAATATCATTTCCATTATTTTCATTGTCTATTGTGATGCCCTTCGGGCAATATCACCATCTTAACAGGCAGGCTGCACTTGCCAAACCGCCACCAAAAGCGGTAAGCAAAAGAATATCTCCGCTATTTAGCATACCCTTTTGATTCATCTCATCCAACGCAATCGGAATACTCGCCGAAGATGTGTTTCCGTAACGCTCGATATTTACATAAAACTTTTCTTGCGGAACTTTCAATTTCTGACTTGCAAAATCGATGATTCGCCGATTCGCCTGATGGGGAACAATATACGAAATGTCCTCCATCGTCAATCCGTTTCTCTCTAACAGAGCCTGTGTATCGTGACAGATGGCATTCACCGCAAACTTAAATGTTTCCTGCCCTTTCATATGGATAAACGGAGCTTTTTCCTGCACTTTTGTGTAAAAAGGAGACTCCCCGACATGATTTGGAATATCTATGACATCCGAACCGCCTTTGACATCAAAAATCGAATCTATAAAACAATCGCCTTCTTCCAAAACCATCGCACCTGCTCCATCGGCAAAAATGACACAAGTACCACGATCTTTCCAGTCTACAATTCGGCTCAGACGCTCCGCACCGACAACCAACACCTTTTTCACCCGGCCTCTTGCATAAAAACCGGCGGCGCTCTCCAGCAAAAAAATAAATGCCGAACATGCCGCACTGATATCCAACGTCATGCAATGCACACCCAACTTCTCCTGTATCAAACAGGAAACAGAAGGAGAAGCCGACTCTCCGCTCACACTGGCTACCAAAATCAAATCCAATTCATCTTTTTTTACACCGCTATTGTCAAGAGCGGCCAGCGCCGCCTTATATCCCATATCTGCCGCCGTCTCATCTACACTAATATGGCGCTCTCTGACACCGACCCGCTGCATAACCCACTCGTCATTGGTGTCAACAATCTTCGCGATATCATCATTTGTCACGACCAATGGTGGTACATACATCCCTGTTCCCAATACATTAAAACTCATTTTTATTTCCTCCTACAAACAAAAGCGTTTCTTCTGCTTATTAAGTTAGTACCTAAAAACTGGAAAAGGTTACACAAAAAAAATAATTTTTTTTAAAAATTATTCGCTGCGTTTTGTCAAAAACATCTTGAAGAAAAAGAAAAACATCTTCAAATTTATGAAGATGTTTTTCTTTTTACTTTTTTTCTTTGCAGCCACAACGCAACCGTAACACAAATGGAAATGCTGATATACGACAATATACCTGCATAAATCCAAAGCCGTCTGTGGCGCATACGCTTTGCCAATCGTGCATAGTCCATATCACTCTCTCCGATGATTTCTTGAGGCGCCGGAATCGCCTCACGGTGAATCTTGTAATACTCTTTGCAGCTTGTACAAGTTTTCAGATGCTCCTTAACCGTGCGCGCACTCTCTCTGCTTGCAACACCATCCACATATAGCGGCAACAAATCCATGATAACATCACAATTGCAACTCATCTTTCAACACCTCCGTCAACATTTTTTTCGCCCGAAAATATATGACCTTCGCCGAATTTTCACTGATTTTCAACGCACTGGCGACCTCAGAAAAAGGTACTTCCGCATAAATACGCAGTACAACTACATCCCGATATTTCTGGGGAATCGTGTCTAAAATCCCTCTTACCGCCCTGCGTACATCCTGCCTGCCCACATACTCCTCCGGGCTCTCTCCCGCGCAATACGTATTTACAACCAAATCTAAGTTGGCAGCATCCAACTGTAAGTTTTTCTTCTTCAAATACTTAAAATACACATGTTTTTCAATGGATGCCAGCCATGTAAAAACATCGCATTCGCCTCGAAATCGATGAAACGATGTATACGCCTGCAAAAATGTCTCTTGCGCCAAATCGTTGGCAAGCTCACTATCTGCACAAAGGCGATAGGCAAAAGCATATACGCGCTCATAATATCTAGAATAAAGGGCTTCAAATTCTTTCAATCCCTCACCCGCCTTCTATATCTCCTTTATCTTCAAATTAGCATACCGCTAACTCAAATCCCACACCATCCGCATATTTCTCAAGAAGCATTTTCGCCTCCTGCAATAAACTTTCCAGCGCCTTCGCACCGTCAAAAGAGTAATATACCAATAAAATTTCTTCGGTCTTATCCGTAATCATAGCACGGGTACTATCACTGGTCGGATTGCCCAGCGGGCCTTCTTCGTCAAAAAGCACAGGCAAAAACTCAATATTAATCATATCCTTGCCAATACCCTTATAGGCGCTTCCCTCGGGCGCACGCATCCATACAATTTCTTCTCCTCTGATTGCACGTACATCATATGTTCCCATCGCGTAACCCGACTTGATAGAAAGATAGTTATTTATATCCACAACATTATTGATGTAATAAAGGCCTCTTTCCTTGGAAATTCTTCGGCACATGGCCTCAGCCGATGAACGGTAACGGTTCGGATCTTTTCCCAAAGCCTTATATGCCCTTCGGGTAGATTGAATCACTTGCCGCTTGTTCGCTTGAGATAATTCGACTTTCGCCAATTCTTCAATCTTATCGTTAAATACGGAGAAATTCCGCATCTTCTTTTTTTACAGTAATTTTGCATTGTAATACGCCAATCACCGCCTCTGGGCAACAAGCCAATAATGATTCGTCTTTTTTAACAGAAATCATATAAGCCTCCTTCTCTTTGTCCTATCCATAGCTTACCGCAGAAAAAAACTTTGTCAAGTAATCTTCTGAAATCCCTTGCACGCAATCACGAAGGAAGTAGGCGTATACAGCTGCTTCCTTTTCGCTTTTCTCCTGTTTTCTCTATTTTTCTCGTTAAGTTCTGTAAGAACATTCGCACTATACCTTTGAGCGGCAGGATTATTTTCAAATATAGAACCGACTATATTGTGATTGTGTCGAAACAGGATTTGAGTTATAATTTAATCAAGTAATGAGGCATAAGATGGACGAAGTAAATCTCTTGGGGGCGTGAAGGAATAATGCAAAATACATTTATTGGAAGAATTGAACTCTTGGATTATTGGCTGTATGTTTCTGTGCCAATGGAATTAAGTATGCCCCTTAAATGTTTTGCAACTAACTTTGGATTCATTGCGATAACGGCCAAAGTGGATAATTCAAGTTGGCAGACATCATTAATGCCGATGGGGGACGGAACACATTTTATCGCTCTCCCCGCAAAGGTGCGCAAAAAGGAAAAACTGTCACTCGGAGAGGAGATTGAAATATCCTTTGAACTGAGAATGAGATAAAACAAATAGAGGCTAGAGTTGTCACTTGTGTTCAGCATTAGATACAACAAACTTGCTAAAACACATCATAAATTTTCTGAACCTACGGCATGTGCCCCCTTTCTGAGGGGTTATTTAGGGGTAATGTTGTCTTTTGACTGCCCCCGAACCACGTGTTTTACAGGTTTTTTAAAGTTCTGTATCACCACCCATACCCCCGTGCACGACAATATAGATTTATCAAATACATATATTTATAAATCAGAAGGAGAGCCTTTATGGATGATAAAACTGCACTTGTCTCTTGCATCGAATATTATAGCTATTTGAAAAACGTCCCCGGAAACAGCGTTTTTGCTTCTTTCGAAACATCGGGTATCATCAGTATGATTCTGGAAAGCAATCAGCTTTTTCCAATGGCGGACTTGGGTTTTTATATTGGTATGATCGACGGTATAACCGAGATCGAGACTGATTCTGTTGAAAAACACTACCTGTGCTATGGCCAGCGCGGCGCGCGAATTCTCGACGTGGTTACGCTTCTCGCTAAAGAATATAATCTTGACAATATATCCGCCTGCAAAAAATATTATCTCACAAAAACAGCACAACTCGTTGCCGAAGATAGTACCGGCTTCTATCAAAAAGATGCCGATGAACTCTTTATACACATAAAAAATGAGAAGTAGACGCATTTTTGCAGCTACACTTGTTTACAGAGGCAATTTCATATTCTGCTGTCTCAGCCAATAAATGAAAAACGCAGCTATCTGAAAAATCAGAGCCCTGCGCTTTTTTTATACCTATCTGTTTCTGTATATCAAAGGCATGGCAAAAGTTTTCGCCACACCTTTAATTTCATATCATGATTCTTCTGCTTCTGCTTCCAAAATGGCAATGCCCAGCTCCATCAACTGCTTCTCTTCCACCAATCCCGGCGCATCCGTCATCGGGCAGGAAGCGTCTTTTACTTTTGGAAATGCGATAACATCACGAATGCTTGTCGATCCCGTTAGCAGCATAATAATACGATCCAGTCCGAATGCCAAACCACCGTGAGGAGGTACGCCATACTTAAACGCATCCAGCAAGAATCCAAAACGCTCCTGTGCATCTTCCGGCGCAAAACCCAGAAGTTGGAACATTTTTTGCTGAATCTCTCTGCTATGAATACGGATAGAACCGCCGCCCAATTCATAACCGTTTAATACAATATCATATGCCTTTGCGCGAACCTTAGCCGGATTGCTTTCAAGCAAGGTCAAATCCTCATCCATGGGCGCCGTAAACGGATGATGTACCGCAACATAGCGATTTTCTTCCTCATCCCACTCCAACATAGGGAATTCCGTAATCCAAAGGAACGCAAAATCATCCGCTTTTGTCAATTCGAGTATCTTCGACAGCTCCAAACGCAAAGCGCCCAAAGAATCGAACACAACCCGATCTTGATCCGCACAAATCAAAATCAAATCGCCCGCCTCTCCGTCCATGGCGGCCACAATCTCTTGCAGTTTTTCTTCTGTAAAGAATTTTGAAATCTGTGTTTTTAATGTGCCGTCCTCATTTACTGCAATCCAAGCCAGTCCCTTTGCACGATATGTTTTCACAAATTCCACGAGTGCGTCAATCTTCTTCCTCGGAAACGCGGCGCAGCCCTTCGCATTGATGGCACGCACACTTCCGCCCGCCTCTAACGCCGATTGAAACACAACGAATTCCGTATCCGCGACCAATTCCGAAATATTTTTAAGTTCCATACCAAAACGTACATCCGGTTTGTCCGAGCCAAAACGTTCCATCGCCTCTTTGTGTGTCATTCTTTGCATCGGCAAAGAAATATCCACACCCATGATATCCTTGAACATGCGCTGCATCATTCTTTCATTGATATCCATGATATCTTCCACATCGACAAAAGATAGCTCCATATCCACCTGCGTAAACTCAGGCTGGCGGTCTGCACGCAAGTCCTCATCCCGGAAACACTTCGCTACCTGATAGTATCGGTCCATTCCCGAAACCATCAGCAACTGCTTGTACAACTGCGGCGATTGTGGCAAACCATAAAAATTACCCGGATGCACACGACTTGGCACCAAGTAATCCCGCGCACCTTCCGGCGTGCTTTTTCCAAGAATCGGTGTTTCAATTTCCAAAAATTGCTCCTCATCCAGGAAATTACGCATATTTTGCACAACCTTGTGGCGTAACACCATATTTTTCAACTGAGAAGGTCTGCGCAAATCTAAGTATCTATATTTCAATCGTAAATCATCTTTTACTGTAATGCTGTCCTCGATCTGAAATGGTGTTGTTTCGGACTCGGACAAAACACGAATTTCCGAAGCGATAATCTCAATGGTACCCGTTTTCATATCCGGATTGATATTTTTCTCTGTTCTCGCCGTGACCACGCCCTGTACCGCCAGAACAAATTCGCTCCGTATGGATTCCGCTTTCGCAAACAACTCCTCCGGCGCAGTATTTCCGTCAATGGCAATCTGAACCAGCCCCGTTCTGTCTCTTAACGTAATAAAAATCAATTGCCCCAAATCACGGCGACGCTGCACCCAGCCCATAACCGTCACTTCTGACCCAACCATACTTTCGTTTACATCACAGCACATACAGCTTCTCTTTAAGCCGACTAATGATTCGCTCATTTTCATACTCTCCTTCAAAAAAATTTTCTTTTAATATCATATCATTTTTCTTGCAAAAGTAAAGTTTTCATCAAAAATCAGCCGTACATTTTTCGGCAGCCTTCTTCCAAAATCACTTTTCATCAACAATGATTTTACAGAACTTCTTAAATCTCAAATAATCAGGGCAGATAATTGATCAGATGCTTCATTCGTTGTGTCAATTCAAATGGCCGATTTTCAGGAAGTAATCACTCGAAAATCAGCCATTCTATTTACAAAATTTTATCTACTTGAACACCCGTATAATAAACCTTGATGATTTCTTCTGCCGTCCGTCCTTCTCTTGCCAAATATCCCACGCCATATTGGCTCATCCCCACACCGTGCCCAAATCCACCGCCATATAACGCAACACCCGTCAGTGTACCTTCTTCATTTCGCATCTCGTTGATGGCAAAAAAACCGCTGGGGAGCATCGCCTGCCCTACAATCGACTCCCCGTCGATCCTCTGCAAATAAATATCCTCGCCGATTGTAATTTTTGTCGGTGATAAAACCTTCCGAATCGCATTTTCGCTTATCACCTGCACGCGTCCTCTCTCAAACTGAAGTTCCAAAATCATACCCACGCCCCCGGCACCGCGCTTTGCCATCTCTATGCCTGTTAAACGCCCCATGTCGCCCGGCACGCCTTGCTTCCATGTACCCTCTTCGTCAAAAATCAATACCAAATGCGGTTCTCCCTGCGCCACTTCGGCCAATGTCTGCTTCAATATCTCGCTCAATTGACCTGCCCCAAAGTATACCTTCCAACGATACCACGGCGAATCCATATCATAACCCCTAATTTCGGTGTTCTGCCAGAATTCCATCCACCCCTCCTCTGTTTGCGGTTCTTCCGCCTCCGTATAAGAACGGCTGACAAGATAACTCTTCTGTTCCCCTTGAAAAAGTCCATCCTCTGTCCAGACATCCGATGAGTTGGCACCAAAACCACTGGATGTGGAGTAAAAAAACGTCTGTGCCACTTTTCCGTTCGCCACAATCCCCAAACCCGCCGTGTTCTCCACTGCTCTTCTTGCCGCTCCGATTGTGTTCGTTCCAAGAAAAACTTGACTGGCCGTCGAATCTGTTATGTGTGCACCATATCCGCTATAGGTGTTTTGATAAAACTGATTAAACGCATAACTTCGAGAAGAGATCGCCTGCACCTCCAGTGCCACCTCACCAAACCCGACAGGCATTTCGTTTGGCACAACCCCGACGAGATATTCTTCCATATCCAATTCATTAACAAAATAAATTCGCTCTCCTCTTCTCTCCAAAAATAATGTGTCCGTATAGCTTCGCACTGTTCCATCCGAAAGCGTTAGACGCATATCATCTCCCGTCACCATTAAAATCCCATGGTCAAACCAAGGTAAATCTTTGGACAGCTCAATCTCCTCGCCCGGCAAAAACGTTTTTTCCGCCACAACATTTTTCAGCGTAATCGGGGCACTCCCTCCGATTTGAACACTGTCGAACCCCATCCCCTCAAACAATAGCACGCCTATTCGCTGCGGAAAAACATCCCTCACAATGACCGCCGCCATAACCTCGCCGTCCAGTATATATATATCCGCTAAATCCGTGCCCACAATCAAACTTCTGGACGTTTGAATCTCCATATTTCTTCCATAAACTCTCGCTCCATCTGCCCAGGGCAATACACCCAACCCGTCCAGATAGATTTCCATGTCATTCACCCGCCGAATTATTGGTGCCGTGATTTTTTCTCCGCAAACCACTTGCTTTACCTGCGCCCCTTCAATGGTCACATTACAAATGTCTGCACGATCATAATTTCCCTGATTATAATACCAGTATTCCTTCTCCGCAGACCCCGTTATAACCGTGAGTACCTCCCCATCCTTCTTTGTATAAATATTTTCAAACGTCGGGGATGTATTCGTTACCGCAAGCAAACCCAAAATCTCGGTTCCCTTCTTCCAAAATCGTAATTCTACATCCTCAAATTCCTCCAGATTGTAGCCATCTGCCTGTAAAATATGCCGATCAAAAATATGATCGCCCACTCCGGAATAAAGCAAAATCTCCTCTATCTCCTCAATACCATAAGAATACAAGCTTTCTTCCCCCCTGCGCTCCTTTAATGCCGTCTCAAACAGCTGCATCCACAAACGATATGATACAGGCATATCCCTGTTCTCATCTTTCAACACAATGCTATTTTCATAATCCGGTGCAAGCCTGTCCAACATAACCTGCGCTTCTGATAATGTTAACGAATCCTCCGGACGAAACTCATCGCCGTCGCCGGACAAAAATCCCAAATGCACCGCCGCATTGATATAGAGATAACTCCAATCCGTATCAGAAACATCTGAAAATATCAGTTTGTTTTCCAATCCTCGGATCGCATCCATATCGTAAAACGCCAATGCAACCATCTTGGCAACCATACGCCGCTCAATCGGTTGATTATCTCCAATTACGCCAATCTCCACCATCGCCACATTATTGCGCTCTTCACTCACGCCCGTATCTTTGCCACACCCTGTAAAAAAAAACATCGCACAAAAAATAAATATCCCTATGCGCTTCATGTCTCACACTCCTTTCAAAGACTTTGTACAAGTCTATGTCCGTCGCATAAAAAAAGAACAAAAAACATCAATTACAATGGATACTTTCCATATCTTATGTAATCACTGTTTTTCATTCAAAAAAATCAAAAGAAAGAATCCCAAAATGCCGTTCTTACCTCTTGACACCTAGCCTAAGCCAGGTGGGTTTCCGCAGTAAAAGCCTTTGCCTTCCTCTGCCCAAAGGGAATTATCTTGAGGCCTGACATATCTTTTCACGTATAGGAGTCCCTCGTCAATATTGTAGGTTCAATTATAGCAAGCTCTCGAACATTTCAGGATTTTATGTTTACATTATACTCTCTTTTTCGAAACTCTTCAATAGATTTGTATTTATTTTTCTTTGGAAAATAATAATAACACCGCACCCAAAACCACGCCCACATCCGCCACATTAAAAATCGGCATCCGCTTCCCTTCCACGTTCACATAGAGAAAGTCCGTGACCTTTCCGCTCTTCAGACGGTCAAAGAAATTCCCAAGTGCGCCGCCCAGCATAATAGAGAGCGGAAGTGCTGCGGGCATATTTTCTTTCTTCAAAAGAATACGCAGCAGCATACAGAAATAAAAAGCGATAATCCCACCTGTCCCGAGGAGAATCTTCCCGCGCTCGCCTGAAAACTTATGATATGCAATACCATCATTTTTTATGTGCCAAAAGTAAAAACGGTTTTTTACCAATTCCTTCTTCTCTCCCAGCAATAAGTGCTCATTCGCCCATCTTTTTGTTGCCAAATCAATTCCCAGAACCATCAGTAAAACCGTAATATATTTCATTCCAAACCCCCAAACCTACTTAATACTGTCACATTTTGCGAAGAAAACCCATGATAAACAGGAAAATTGCTTGCCACCACTAAGTTAACGTATTATAATTTTAATATAAAAATACCAAACTGTAAATAATACAGAAAGCGAGGTTCTTGTATGGGCTTAGTTACGACAAAAAAAATGTTCGATAAAGCATTTGCCGGAGGTTATGCCATCGGTGCGTTTAATATCAACAATATGGAAATCATTCAAGGGGTTGTGGAAGCGGCAAAAGCAGAAAACTCTGCTGTTATCTTGCAAGTATCCAAAAGTGCTTTGAAATATGCACGTCCCAAATATCTGAAAGCAATGGTCGATGCCGCAGCGCAAGAGACCGGCTTAGATATCGCTCTGCATTTGGATCATGGCTCAGATTTTGCCATCTGCAAAGATTGTATCGACTATGGATTTACGTCCATTATGTTTGACGGTTCTCATCTGGATTACGAAGATAATGTGGCACAAACAAAAGAAGTCGTGGCATATGCGCATGCACGTGGCGTTGTTGTGGAAGCGGAGTTAGGAAAGCTTGCCGGCATCGAGGACGATGTGAATGTGGATGCTGCAAATGCGACCTACACAGATCCTGATCAGGCTGTCGATTTTGTAAAACGAACCGGCGTAGATTCTCTTGCGATTGCCATCGGTACCAGTCATGGCGCATATAAATTCAAAGGCGAGGCTGAGCTTGATTTTGATCGCCTTAGAACCATCACTGAAAAGCTGGAGGAAGAAGGCATTCATAACTACCCTATCGTTTTACATGGCGCCTCCTCCGTTGACCAAACGTGCGTAGAGATGTGCAATCAATTTGGCGGCGCAATCTCCGGCGCAAAAGGCATTCCCGCCGAAATGCTCAGAAAAGCATCTGCTATGGCAGTTTGTAAAATCAATATGGATACAGACATTCGTTTGGCAATGACCGCAGCCTTACGGAAATCTCTAGCCGAAAGTCCCGCTGCTTTTGATCCAAGAGGATATCTCGGCGCTGCAAGAGATTTGATTCATGATCTGGTCAAAGATAAAATTAAGAATGTCATCGGCTCAACGAATTCTATGAATGACTAGATAGAATTCGTACATGAAAAGTATTCTGGCATAACAGCGTCTGCCTTATATCAATTAAACTGCCGAAAACAGAAAATAAATCCTATCAAAAGTTTACTCAAGCATTTTTGCATGAGCAAACTTTTTTATTGCCTGAATCGATAATACATCATGAAAAACACTGTTGATAGATCAACTGCCAATGTCATGTCATTCTACCCAAAATAAATTTCGAAATGGTGTAAAATATGCGCTTCTTCTGTTTTTTTTTTTTTTTGTTGTTCATCAAATGCAAACAGGCTCTATATAGGGGCGACAAATAAAATGCTTAAAGATATACAAACCGAAGATTTATTCTATCCTCTATAATAACAAACTCTAATAAACCCTTTGTTTGAAAACAATCATGCTGAAGGCAATATTTTGTCTTGTATTGTGTCAAAAAACAAGATTCATAGTGTGATATTATTGGGTAAAATAAGTTTTTATAGACGATGTGAAAACCAATTACGTATTCTAACAAAAAGATAAAACAGAGATAATCAACTTCTGTTTCATTGAAAAAACGAAACCGTCCCTCCCTCTTTCCCCTATGTAACGCCCAAAATATTTATCAATGGCAAGTTGGCGTGCCCTTTCATAAAATCCCACCTTGAACCATGCATATATAAAATGGATATCGCAACAAAGCTCGAACCGGACGAGTGCCATTTATCTGCTGAAATAAAAGAACATACAGAAATCGAATTTTCTCTCACATCATCATCCGACACAAGCAAAATCATCGTTCCGAAATGTAGTGATTTGCCAATATATAACCACGCAATC
>JGI994J12354_10000905_pt1 | contig 30374 bp, 25 predicted proteins | sample IntmicLarv3ML3BL_FD_12354 | JGI IMG/M metagenome (IMG submission 12354) | reverse complement strand
TTAACGGCTCGTAACACGCAGCGTGAAGCGGCGCGGGATTGCTTGAACCTGCTTCGCAATCAGCCGCTATCCCTTTGGACGCTCATGCTGACTGCAAAAGAAAAACAGTGCTTCATGCCCGAAGGCAAGTGCGATGTGGAAAACTGCCCTTACGCGCAAGGGTTTTATGTGCGTCTGCCCGAGGCTATAAACGCCATCCTGCCCTTTGAGAACTGGGATGAAGGGACGATTCGCGAAATGGCCGTCAAGTATCAGGTGTGCCCTTTTGAATTTTCTCTTTCCCTTTCGGAAATCGCCGATGTGGTGATAGGGGACTATAATTATGCCTTCGATCCGACAGCGCATATCCAGCGCATTTTTGATGAGCGGAAGGATTTCACGCTGCTTATAGATGAAAGCCACAACCTCCTGTCTCGCGTGCGGGATATGCTCAGCGCCACGGTGGATTCAAAAGATTTGCGGCAGCTCAAAAAGTTATACAAACAGCGTAGCCACCCGATTTACAAGGCGCTTACAGAAGCCATCAAGTCCCTGTCGGCACTTGAGGAAAACGGCGTGGCGGATATCAAGTCTGCGCCTGTGGAAGACGCGTTCACGCGGCTGGTGGACAAGCTGTTGGATGAAATGGCGTGGGGCTTGGCGCAGCAGGCGCACTTCGATATGTATATGAATTTGAAAGCTTTCAACCGTTCTTTGGGCGGGGAGTCCCATGCCTATATCCTGGAGGGCACAAAGGCGCAAAAGAGGCTCACGGCCTTTTGCCTGAGTGTTTCGGAGCATATTCAAACAGTGACGGCGGGAATTTGCGGCGTGGTGTTCTTTTCCGCCACCCTATCGCCCCTTCAGGATATGAAAATACTGTTCGGCTGCGATGAGGAGGATGCGCTGTTTCAAATGCCCTCGCCCTTTCCGCCGGAGAACTTCTTCATCAAGCGCGTGCATGTGAACACGCGTTATGCCATGCGGGAGGAAACGGCAGCTCACGCGGCAGAGGCGATCCGCATGGCTTTTTTGGCGAAGCCGGGCAAGTATATCGCCTTTTTCCCTTCTTTTAAATATATGGAGCTGATTGGTGAACAGCTTACGGATTTGCCTGTGGTAATTCAGGAAAAGGGCATGGATGAAGCGGCGAGGGAAGCCTTTTTAAACCATTATTACGAAGGCGACAAGGCGGTTCTCGGCCTATGCGTTATGGGCGGCATCTTTTCCGAGGGCATCGATCTGCCCGGGGACAAGCTTTTGGGCGTAATGCTCACGGGCGTGGGGCTGCCACAGGTCAATATCTTTCAGGAGACGCTCAGGGATTACTACCAGCAGCGCTTCGGCGAGGGATTTAAATATGCTTATCAGGTGCCGGGCATGCACAAAATTTTGCAGGCGGCAGGCCGCGTGATTCGTTCCGAAACGGATAAAGGCGTGTGCTTGTTGATTGATGACCGCTATGAACAGCGGGCGTATGAAAGCTTATGCCCACCCCATTGGCACTACCAACAGGGTGGGCTTGAAAAGGCGATTCGGTTATTTTGGGAGCAGGTATGAGCTATGCGTTTGCTTTCTTTTTCATGCCCTCGCCCCATTTATCCATCCACAAAGCGAAGAAAAATCCGATAGCAGCCAGCAAAATGCCGATCAGCACCGTGCCGATGGCGGGATATTCGGTGGGGATAATCATAATGGTGGAGGCCAGTACCGTGCCGATGATGAAGTGGTAAGCCACTTCGTATTTCTTCTCAAACAGCGCGTTCATGGGGCGCGCAAGGCCCAAAATGGTAACGATAAAGCCCAAGCCCATGGGGATGAGCACGGATAAATCCAGGTTGCCAATGCCCGCGCTCATGGGGGCGTATAAGCCTAAAAACAAAAGGAAGTTGGAGGAACTGAGGCCGGGCACCACCATACTTAAGCCCCATACGACACCGCAGACGACGAACCATCCGAAGTTAGGCGTGACTTCCATTTTGATGCCATATTTGAACATGAGCAGGATAGCCAGCATCACAACAAAGCTGATAACAAGGGATATCCGGCCTTTCTTTGAGCGCCCCTGCTCGCCTGCCTCACGAAAGAGGGAGGGGAACACGCCGATAATGAGCCCTAAAAACAGGCACAGCATAAGAAATTCGTTGGCCTCAAAGAAGGTGGCCAGCAGTTTGCCGCTGCCCACAAAGCCCAAACCCACGCCGATGACCACGGGCACAAACAGCAGAAAATATTTTTTGAAAGCCCTGAAGGGGTGGCTGAGTAGCGCCATCATGGGCTGATAGATGCCGAACAACACGCACAGCGCGCCGCCGGAAATCCCCGGGAGCATGGCGCCCACGCCGATGAGCACACCCTGCAAAACCCGCAGAACCCACTGCCCGGGGGTCATTTTTTCAAAACCTTGCTGCTTTTCCATTCCCGCATTCCCTCCGCATTTATGATTCGTATTATCCTACCGCATTTGAGTGGATTTGTAAAGGAGCGCTGGAAGATTGTTCTTATCGTGTTTTGGGGCTTGCATTTTTTGCGAATTTGCATATAATGAATTCATTGGTTCGTTTTTTACCCTGCGGGCAAAAAACGCCCCACTCAATGATTTTAGGAGGTCAACACAATGGCACGCGTATTTAACTTCTCCCCGGGTCCATCCATGCTTGCGGAAGCGGTGCTTGAAAAAGCGCAGAAGGAAATGGTGGAATATGGCAGCGCGGGCATGTCCGTTATGGAAATGAGCCACCGCAGCAAGATGTATCTGGAAATATATGATGAAGCCGTGGCGCTTTTAACCGATCTCATGGCGATTCCCGAGAATTATAAGGTTCTCTTTTTGCAGGGCGGCGCGACTCAGCAGTTTTCCGCTGTGCCGCTGAACCTGATGAAGACGGGCAAGGCGGATTATATCGATTCAGGCAATTTTGCTTATTTGGCAGCGGAGGAAGCCAAGCGCTACGGCGAGGTCAACATCGCCGCCTCCAGCCGCGATGCCAACTACACCTATGTGCCCGATGTGAAGACGGCTGCCTACAACAAGGATGCTGATTACCTGCACATCACCACCAACAACACCATCTATGGCACGCGCTTTGCGGAATTGCCCAAAACAGGCGCGCCGCTGGTGGCGGATATGTCCTCCAACATTTTGAGCGAAGTATATGATGTGAACGATTTCGGCGTGATTTACGCAGGCGCGCAAAAGAATATCGGACCCTCCGGCCTTTGCGTGATGTTGGTGCGCGACGATCTGTTGGATTATGCGCATCCGCTGTGTCCGAAGCTTTTAAGCTGGGGCGTACAGGCGAAGAACGACAGCATGCTCAATACGCCCAACACCTATGGCATCTACATGGCCAAGCTCGGGTTTGAGTGGCTGAAAGAGATCGGCGGCGTGAAGGCAATTGAAAAGATCAATATCGAAAAGGCGCAGTTGGTTTACGATTTTATTGATAACTCCGGGCTGTTCTCCGCGCCGGCTGAAAAGAAATATCGCAGCCGCATGAACATCACCTTTGTGACTGGCTCCGATGAATTGGATGAAAAATTCATCAAGGAAGCCGCAAAACAAGGGCTTGTGAATTTGAAGGGCCACCGCTCCGTGGGCGGCATGCGCGCCAGCATCTACAACGCCATGCCTGTAGAAGGCGTTCAAAAGCTGGTTGATTTCATGAAGCACTTTGAAAAGGAGAATGTGTAATGTTTAAAATTCAAACGCTCAATCCCATTTCGGATGTGATTCATACGCAATTGAGCCGCGAAAACTTTACGGTTACGAAGGAAGAACCCGTGCCGGAGGGCATTCTGGTTCGTTCCGCGGACATGCACAAGATGGTTTTGCCCGATTCGCTTTTAGCTATAGCCCGCGCGGGCGCCGGCGTGAATAACATTCCCCTGCCCGAATGCACGAAAAAGGGCATTGTGGTATTCAATACCCCGGGTGCCAACGCTAACGCCGTGGCGGAGCTGGTGATGGCGGGATTGCTTTTAGGCAGCCGCAACATCGCTGGCGGCATCCAGTGGGCGGCTGAATTGAAGGGCAAGGGCGCGGATGTGCCTGCTCTTGTGGAAAAGGGCAAAGGGGCTTTTGTGGGCCCGGAGCTGCGCGGCAAGACGCTGGGCGTTATCGGCCTGGGTGCCATCGGCGCCATCGTTGCCAACACAGCGGCACAGGGTTTCGGCATGGATGTGGTGGGCTTTGATCCCTTCATTTCCGTAGACAGCGCCTGGAGCCTCTCCCGCGCGATCAAGCGTGCTGCATCGGTTGAGGAAGTGCTGCAAAAGGCCGACTACGTGACAATTCATGTGCCCTTGACAGATAAGACCCGCGCCATGTTCAACGCCGACACGCTGTATAAAATGAAGAAGGCTTCCCATCTTTTAAACTTCAGCCGCGCTGAGCTGGTGGACAGCGAGGCCATGGCGAAGGCCATTAATGATGGGCAGATCGCCTCCTATGTGGTGGATTTTCCCACGGATGAAATGCTGAATGTGAAAAATGTGGTCTGCATTCCGCATTTAGGCGCATCCACCCCCGAATCCGAGGATAACTGCGCATTTATGGCCGCCGCGCAATTGAGAGATTATTTGGAGTTCGGCTCGATTAAAAATTCTGTCAACCTGCCGGATATCGTCATGATGCCACCCGAGAACGCGCGTATCCTCGTGATTCACGAAAATATCCCGAACATGGTTTCCGCCATCTCAGCTTGCGTTTCCAAGGCGGGCATCAATATCGACAACATGGTGAACAAATCCAAGAAGGAAGCCGCCGTGACAGTAATAGAGATGACGGATGAGCCCGCGGAAGAGGTCATTAAGGAAATCGCCGATTTGCAGGGAGTCATCAAGGTCAGAGTGTTTTAGGATTAGCTGTTTAAAAAAAGGGTGCAGCGCTTGAGAAGAGCGCTGCACCCCTTTTTTGTTTCGAACTGCCTTTTTAAAAGAGGAATATCTTGTGCAAAAATTTTTGTAAAGCACAGGGATAGGGAAAAGTGTTATTTTCAGCCATTTTGCAAAAATTTCGGACTATTTACACCGCGATGTCCCCATGAAATAATGAGCTATATCGAAGAGGAAAAAGGGGGAGTGAACGTGCAGGTAAAGGCGCACACACTCGGGAAGAGTCGACATACCCTTTTGCAGCGCATATTGGAGAACCGCGGATTGTACCTGTTGATTTTGCCTGCGCTCCTCTATTTGGTGTTCTTTTGCTATCTGCCTATGTACGGCGTACAAATCGCATTTCGCGATTTTAAAGCAGTGCGCGGCATCATGGGAAGCACTTGGGTCGGTTTGAAGCATTTTGAAACCTTCTTTAACGCCTATTACTGCGGCAGATTGATTTCCAACACGATTGTACTGAACTTACTGGCGTTGGTGATTGGATTTCCTTTGCCGATTCTATTGGCATTGATGCTCAACAGCTTGAAGAGCGCGCGACTGAAAAAGTTTACGCAAACGGTTGTCTATGTGCCGCATTTTATTTCTACAGTGGTATTGGCGGGCCTGCTTTACATATTGCTTTCGCCCACAACGGGGCTGGTAAATAAATTGATTGAAGCCCTCGGGGGAGAGGCTGTTTACTTTATGAATGATACTGCGTGGTTTCGCCCTGTTTACATTATTTCCGGGGTGTGGCAAAGTGCAGGCTGGAATTCCATTTTGTACATTGCGGCCTTGGCGGGAGTCGATCAGGAACTGTACGAAGCGGCCTCCATTGACGGCGCGACGAAGCTGCAAAAAGTTCGCTATATTGAATTTCCGCATATCATCCCGACAGCCACCATGATGCTGATTTTGAATTGCGGGGCGCTTCTTTCCAGCGCGACGCAAAAAACCTTGCTTTTGCAAACAGGAGGCAACATTGCCGTTTCGGATATTATCGGTACGTATGTGTATACGATGGGGCTTGGGAAGGGACAGTTTTCTTATACGGCGGCGATTGGTTTGTTTGTGAATGTGTTGAATTTCATTCTTGTGCTGTCCGCGAACAAAGTATCCGGAAAAATGCAGGGTGAAACATTGTTTTAGGAAAGGAAGGTACAGAGATGACACAGGTTTCATTGACTAAGCCTTCCAATAAGATGAAGGACGTCTGGCAGGACAGGGCATATGACGCTGTCAATTTGGTACTGGTTGTTCTTGTTTTGCTGATTGTACTGTACCCGCTCTATCTGGTGCTGATTTGCTCCATTTCCGATGCGGGCATGGTGACGCGCGGGGAAGTGACGCTTTATCCGAGGGGGATTACCTTTTCAGGCTATGAAGCGGTCCTTAAAAACGCGGAGATTTACCGATCATATTTCAACTCTATTATTTACACCTTTTCAGGAACGCTGATCAGCCTTGCGGTGACGATGGGTGCGGCCTTCGCACTATCCCGCAAATTTCCCGGCAAAAAAGCGTTTGCCCTGGTCTTCACTTTTACCATGTTCTTTTCCGGAGGCGATATTCCGAGCTTCCTGGTGATGCGGGATTTGCGGCTTTATAACACCATATGGATTTGCATTCTGATGGGATGCGTTTCAGTCTGGAATATCATGCTGGCGAGAACCTACATTACCTCCACTATTCCCGAGGCCCTTTATGAGGCGGCTAATTTGGACGGCGCGACGCAGCTGCAATACTTTTTCAAAATTGTGATTCCGCTCAGTGGCACGATTATCGCCGTGCTTTCGGTATACTATGGCATCGCCAAATGGAACGACTACTGGACGGGGCTTATCTACATAAGAGATGCGAATTTGCTGCCGCTGCAAACGGTGCTGAAGCGCATTCTTGCCACTTTGGAAACAGGAAAGGACATGCTGGAAAGCCTGGGCGCGGATCCGACGGCGGATGTCGCCATGCTTTTGCAGCGGGCACAGGTAGCAAAATACTGTGTGATCGTTGTATCCACTGTTCCTGCCATCGTTTTGTACCTTTGCATGCAAAAATTCTTTGTAAAGGGCGTTATGATAGGTTCCATCAAAGGGTAATCAATGGGGAACACCCAATGATAAATAAAGGAGGCAACAAAATGAAAAGGATTCTTTCTCTGGTTATCGCGTTGGCAATGCTCCTTGGCTGCACATCGGCTTTGGCTGCAGACAAAAACTTGGACGTTTTCATCTGGTATCGGGATATTGACGATCTGAATTTTGATGAAATGCGTTTCTATGCGGGAGAGGAGGGTATTGAAGCCAAAACAGGCATTCATGCCGATTTTACGAAGGTGCCCGGTTCCGAGTGGCAAACAAAGCTGAACCTGATGTTCGCATCGGATTATCCGGACATTATCATGCGGGGCAACGGCGCCGATTTTGTTGAAACCTATGGTGTCGATCAGGAGCTGCTCATTCCGCTGGATGATTACATCCCGCAGTATATGCCCACTTATGCGGCCCGTTTGGAAGCCGATCCGGATTTGGCGGATATCATGCGCTCTTCCGACGGCAAGACGTACTATATCGGTTGGCTGATTCCCCAAAACATCAATGTGGAGTCCCACCTGTTTATTAACAAGGCATGGCTTGACAATTTGGGCCTTGAAATGCCGAAAACCCTTTCGGAATATGAAGCCGTGTTGCATGCGTTTAAAGAGCAGGATGCTAACGGCAATGGCGATTTAAACGATGAAATCCCCTTCACAGGCTCCTTTAACAGCGGCGTGGATGGCATGACGCACCTGCTTTCCTTTTGGAGTGTACCCTACAATACCAACTTCATCAGCATCGGCGACGACGGAAAGGTTACTTCGCCCCTTTTGGCGGAGGGCCTGCGCGATGCGCTCAGCACCTTAAACCAATGGTATCAGGAAGGCTTGATTGATGTAGAAGCCGTGGCGCAGGACAGCAATGCGCTTGAAGCCAAGGTGAATGCGGGAAACAGCGGCTCCTTTTGGCGCTGGCGCATGAAGGCAATGGGAACGGACGATGCGGTAGTGGAGCAGTATGAGTGCATCGTGCCTGTGGCTGCCGAGGGGTATACCGCTGTGGTGCCCAAATATCTTGAAATTCCCGCGTTTGGCGCCGCGCTCACCATCGCCTGTGAGGATATTGAAGCGGCGTTGACCTGGTTGGATGCCCAGCTTGAGTTCGAAACCATGGTCACCTCCTACAACGGCTATCAAGGCGACGCGGACAGCAGCAGTTTTTGGGATTATGATGAAAATGGGAAAGTTGATATCACCATGACGAGCACGAACATGGCGGTTCCGGGCCAAAGCGGGATGTTCTATATGGCAGGAAAAGAATACTTTGATTTGGTAAATATGCCTGTGCAGCGGGTGGAAAAGAGCGATTATTGCGCTATGTACACTGAGGCGGGCGTGATAGAAGAAAATTCTTATCACCTTTTAACAAAAGTGGCAAAGCTGAATGTGCAGGAAACAGAGGAAGCGACACTTCTTCAGGCGGAAATCCAAAAGTTTGCGGATGAAAGCTTCGTCAAATTCATTACCAAGGGCATCGCCGATGCGGATTGGGATAACTATGTGAAGACGTTGGATAGCCTGCGTATCAACGATTACATTGCGATATATCAAGGTGCCTACGATCGGGTCGCTGCCGCGGAATGATTGTAGGATAGGAAAAACATTGCTATAATGTAGCCGACGCAATACAGCGGGGCTGTCGCATTAGCCTGCGGCAGCCCTGCCTTGGATTACATGCGGCACAGGGAAGGGGGTGCAATGGTTTGGTGAAGTTTGCAAAAAAACGGAACATGTCACTCATGTGGCAATATTTTCTTTCCTATCTGGTGGTGATGATTATTCTGATTATCACGCTTTTCGGTTTTGCTTATGATAGCTTTTACCGATACCACCGCGAAATCATGCGTGGAAATTATGAAAAGGAAATCGCGCTGATAGGTGAAAGAAATTACAGCGAACTCAATCAGTTGATGAACATTGCCAACCAAATCACCGCCTCCCCTGATGTAGCGCCCTTTCAGTTTTCAAAAGAACCCGAAAAATCTTTTCGGCTGAAGACACAGCTTGCCTCCTACAAGGCTTGCAGCACGTTTGCTTACAGCATGTTCCTCATTTTCGACATGGATAATTACGTCTATTCGCCTGTGTCTTCCTATCGTCTGGATGATTTTGCCAATAGAGCGGCACAGTTCGGAACGATGACACAGGCGGAACTCATTGATGCAATGCATACCACCCGCCGTATTCATATCCAACCTATTCAGTCGGTGCAGGGTTATATACTGACGGCAAATGCCAGCATGAGGCAAATGATGCCTGTCTTTTTGCCGATTGGATACAACAGGGGCATGCGCACGGGGATGATGCTTTTCTTGGTGGATCAGACCACTTATGCGCAGCTGTTTGAAAGTATTGCGCCCGGAGCAAAAGATGTCTATATTGTAGGGCCGAATGGGGTCTTGGTATCGCGCAACGTGACGGGGATAGCGCAGGAGATGGTTTTGCAGACGGCAGCGGAAGGGCAAAATGAACTTGAACATGAAGGCAAGAATTATCTGCTGGTTTCAACCCAACCGGACAGCATGGACTTGAGCTATATTATGCTTGTTTCAGAAGAAGAGACGCGGCTCGCCTTCGCGGGCTCCATACAGATGTTCATTGTTTTGCTGACATTCATTTCTGCGCTGTGCCTATTGCTTATTACCCGCTTTGTACAATCCAGAATCAAGCCCATTCGACTTTTGCATTCAATGGTGCTGGAACGCCGAACAAACGGAAATGAGCTGATAGAAATACGGGCGGGCATTCAAAAACTGATTGATGAAAATGCCTCTTTGAACACGCAAATGCAGAGCGTTGAGACATTGCGAAAAGCTGATTTTGCGAGGCGGTTTTTAACCGGGCAATTTATTTCTATGGATGAATGCTTGAACGCGGCAGAGCAAATTCATTTAAATATCGATATGCGCTTTTTCGCCGTGGCTATTTTGGCAAAACCGCAAGGCGCGGAATATGATATGAATCCTGAAAAACTAAACCGGCTATTTGATGATGAGGTATCCGGTGTTTCAAGAACACTGGGGCTAGACAATAAAATGGTTTTGGTCGTTTTTGCCAATGGTGAAGAGCAGCTGCTGCATTGGCTGGAAGGAAAATTTGCGGGAATCAGAGCTTGCTGCGCAGGGGTAACCATGGCAGTCAGTTCCGCGCACACGCATGATGATCAGGGGCAGCATGCATACTTGGAAGCTGAAAACGCTTTTGAAAACAGGTTTATTTGCGGCAACAGCGAAGTAATTTGTTTTACGCAGGCTGAGGCGGGGAAATATGCCTATGCGGAAAATACGCAAGCAGTGGTAGAGCGCCTTCGTTCGGCGCTGAAAGCAGGGGACGGGCAGCGCGCTTACGCGGCGTTGAACGAATTATCCAAGACGATGCATGGGATGAATACGACGTTGTTTGGCTTCAGATGCCTTTATAACGATATTCTGAATGTGATTACGGCAGAGGCGCGGGAAAGAGATACCCATATGGGTGGGGGCTACGATTTATTCGGCTTGAGTCAGTGTCTGTCGCTGGACGATTTGGATGCCATGATTAAGGATGTCTGTACACAAATTATTAAGACATATGAACCGCTGAACAGCCAAGGCATTGATGAGGAGATTGCGAAGGCGAGGGAAATCATTCATCAGCGTTTTTCAGAACCCGGGCTTTCAGTATCTTCCATCGCGCAGGAATTGGGGATATCCGATTCGAAGCTATCGGTTGAATTTAAAAAGTCCTACCAAATTACCCCGCTTGAATGCCTGACACAATTCCGCATGCGACAGGCAAGGCGGCTTCTGTGCGAAACGGATATGCCCGTGAAGGATATTGCCCTTGAAAGCGGCTATTATGAGGTATCTGTTTTCAATCGCCGCTTCAAGGCGTATACGGGAATGACACCGCAGCAGTATAGGCAAACAGAAGAGAGCAATAATTAAGCAAAAGAAAGCGGGTTTATTAAGATGAATCGCTTTGTTCTTTCGAAAAGCACCCTTTTCCACAGCGATGAAACTGAGGCGCTTGCTTACTTTTTAAAGGACATGGAAAGCGTTATCACAGGCTGTGGAGAAGGCAATCAGATGCAGCTTAAGCAGGCGGCAGAAATGCCGCAGGAGAGCTATCTCATTCATGTGGACGTGAATGAAACAGTGATTCATTATGCTGGCAAGTTGGGTGCAATCTACGCACTCTTTTTTATCAGCGAGCGCTTTCTCGGCATTCCCCCTTTTACCGTTTGGAATGGCTTTACGCCCGCAAAAAAGGAGCGGGTCGATATTCCCGCAGGTGAATACAAAAGCAAGAAGCAAGCGGTGCGTTATCGCGGATGGTTTATCAACGATGAGGTGTTGCTGGATGGCTGGAAAACGAACGCGGAAGAGCAGCGTGAAATGTGGCGTATGGTTTTCGAAACGCTGTTGCGCTGCGGCGGAAATATGGTTATCCCCGGCACGGACAGGCAGGGCGATTGGTTGGAAAGGTTGGCCTCGGACATGGGATTGATTTTATCACACCACCATGCCGAGTTGCTGGGAGCTGAAATGTTTGGGCGGAAATGGCCGGACTTGCAGGCTTCTTATCGATTATACCCGGACAAATTCGAACAGCTTTGGAAGCAAGCGGCAGAAAAATACCGCGGGCGTCGTGTGATTTATGCAATAGGTTTCCGTGGACAGGGGGACGGGCCATTTTGGGGCGAAGACAATCTGTTCGACACCGATGAAAAGCGCGGCATGGAAATTACGCGTGTGATGCAGCGCCAGATGCAGGTGGTGCGTGAAATTGATCCGCAGGCCACATTTTGTACCAATTTGTATGGCGAAATGATGCACCTTTATCGCAGCGGATGCTTGCAAATACCGCAGGGTGTTATTAAAATATGGGCGGACAACGGCTTCGGCAGGATGCTTTCCCGTAGGCAGGGAAGCAGCAATCCGCGTGTGGACAGTATGCCGCGCCATGAGCAGGGAGAAAATGGCATTTACTTTCATGCTTCATTTTACGATCTTCAAGCCGCCAACCATATCACACAGCTGCAAGTTCCGCCCGGAATCATTGCGCAGGAGCTGCGCAACGTGCTGGACAACGGCGCGGACACCTATTGGATGATCAACACGGGCAGCATCAAGCCCCATGTTTACATGCTGGATTTGATTCGTGAGATTTGGGCGAAGGGGTACGCGGATGTGAACGCGCATGCGGAGATTTATGGCGCGACTTATTTCGGCAGCAAAGAAGCAGGCGCCTTATTCCTTGGCTATGCGGATTGCGCGGTTCAATACGGAGCGGAAGCTGATAACTTGGCAGGCGATCAATATTATCATTTTGCCATACGGGATATGGCCTGCAGGCTTATGCGGGGAGATTTATCCGAATCGCAGGGGCTTAGATGGGCGGAGCAGGGAAGCTTGTTTGAACAGGCGGCGGCTTTCGAAAAGCGATGTAAACCGGCGATTGCACGATGGGAGGCCTTTTTAAGCGCATGTGAACGGGTTGCTGCGAAATGGGAAGCCAATCATGAACGGCTGCTGCGGGATACGCTCATAATGAACGGGAGTATTCATTTGTTCGGCTGTAAGATGATGTGCGCCTTTGGGAAGGCGTTGGGATATTATAAGCAAAAGGAGTATGACGGCGCCTTTTTCTTTGCGGGAAAAGCGCTCGGTTATGCGGAGGAGGCTTACAAGGCCCTGCACATGGCTGAGCATGATAGTTTTGCGCATTATTACCATAATGATTGCTTCACCAATTTGGGGCTGACGGTGCAGGTGCTTCAAACTTTTCGCGGGTGGATTCGTGCTTGCCATGACGGACCGTTCTTTTGGCAATGGGAACGCAAATGGCTAATGGATGCCGAGGAGGTACGCATATGCCTGTTGACCCACCGGCATTGCCAACTGACGGATGATGTGCTTTTCGCGCAGATGGATAAAACCAATGTATGGGAGCAGCGGTAAAAAGAAGGAAGCGGGGCTTTTTGAGCCGCCGCTTCCTTTTTTCATTTCACTTTTTTAACGGGAATCCAGATTTCGCTGTAATAATTCTCATCCTGCGTGCCCATGGGAAGCCCTCTGGGATCGGAGTACATTTCGATGTTGTACCCCGCGGCGATCTCGTAATCCTTGCTGTTTGGCAGCCATTCGGAAAAGATTTTACCGTTCACGTCCTGCAGCGCTTTCGGCAGGGCACCCTTGCAAGGGAAGATGGCCCAGGTATGGGCGGGGATGGTTTTTAGGACGAGCCCTTTTGTCACTTCCCTGCCTTCGGTATAGGGATCGGCGATGAGGTATTCAAACTCGTTGTCCCCATCCTTCGATTCGATGCACATACCGTATACGCCGCAGATTTGTTCGCCCATGCCGCTTTGAAAGTGCTCTGTCCAAAACGCGGGGATTTTTTGAAGTGAGTCCTCGTAGCGGAACATTCTTGATACACCGATAACCGTAAATGCTTCTTTGTCCGCAATTTTGTAATCCATGCTGATACCGCCTTTCAATGATATGGTGATGATGAGGCGGGCGAACGATTTCAGCGTCGCGCCCTCCTTTTTGGCCGCAGTAGGAGTGATGCCGTGGAAGCGGGTGAACGCCTTTGTGAAGCTGTCCGGCGAATCATAGCCGTATTTCAAAGCGACGTCGATAATCTTCGCGTCCGTGGAAAGAAGCTCGCTGCCGGCCAAGGAAAGCCTGCGGCTGCGAATATACTCCCCAACGGTGAAGCCGCACAGCATCGAAAACCCTTTTTGAAAGTAATAGGGTGACATCAGCGCTGCTTTGGCGATATCGGCAATGGTCAATTCCTCGGTGATATTGTTTTCGATGTAATCAATCGCGCCCGTTATATCATCCATCCACTTCATATGCTTCACTCCTTTTGCGAAACCATCCTATCACAGGCCGTCGGCCCATGCCCGACAATAAATGCTTCAGTTTGTCCGCCTAGCGGAGACGAGCATGCTTTTATACTTACTTATGCGTGGGAGAGGAAGGGTAAAGTGATTTTTTCGGCGGCGAAAGGGTTGTCCCCGCCGGGGAGGATGAACACCGTATCATCGGGATTGGTGTTGGCTTCGATGGTGAACCCATCCGCCCGTTTAGGCATGAAGCCCAGCTTTAAGCGGGTGGTGCTGTCGTTTGCGAACAGGCCGAGAATGTCACGAAGATCGGATTTTGAATCAGTGTAGATATCATATAAGAAAAGCGTTTCCTTTTCGTGTTCCAAAATAGCGACTGCGTCAAATTCCTCGGCGTAGTAGATATCATCGGGCAGGAAGGTGTACAGGTGAAACATGAGCTGGGCTGTGTTATTTAGCATGGGCAAGGCTGAAAATGGGTTGTTGCAGGTTTCATATTTGTCCTTTATCAGCCGGATATCATCCGCGTTGGTCAATTGAAGCTTTCGGAAAGAGCCCGCCTTTTTGGAAAGGGACAGGCTGTAGGCATAATCCACCGCTTTTTCAAAACCGAATTTGGGGTAAAAATCCAACACGCTTTCGTTGGCGAAAAGATAGGTTAAGTCGCTCTGACCCTGCCAATTTTGCAAGACTTGTTCCATTATAAACCGATTAAGCCCCATGCCGCGGTATTCGGGCAGGGTCATGACGGTGCTTACTTGCGCGTAGCGTCTCGCCTTGCCCTTATAAAGAAAATCGCTTACGGCGATGCCGACGCTCGCCGCGGCGATATTGCCATCGTATAGGGTATAGGGGATGAAGTTTCCCCAAAACCCGGAGGCGTACCAGGGGTTGAAATCGAGATGAAACACCGCTTTCGCCAAAGCGAAATAGGCGTCCCTATCCGCCGCGTTTTGAAAGATATTTTCCGCATAGCGAAACGGCCTGCCTTGGAATACAAAATCCACTGTCAAATCTCCTTAGGGGTTTTTCATTTCATCAGAAAAAGCAGCGGGATCAACGGAAGACTCCTTGCCGAGCAACGCGCGGCAGATTTCCAGCGATGCTTGCGCCATGGAATCATCGGGATCCAGTTCAAGGCAGCGTGCATAATCTTTTTCGGCTTCCTCATAGCGCTGCATTTGCAGTAGCAAATCCGCTCTGCCGCCGTAATAATATCCCGTGGCATCGTCCAGTTCGATCGCTCGGTTGTATTCATCAAGCGCTTGTTCCGGCCTGTCGGCCAGGCGCAGGGCAAAGGCAAAGTTGTTATGCATTGCCGCGTTTTCCGAATTGAAGTAAACGAGGATTCCCCGCATAACCGCGTAATCATCATATCCTCCGAGGGCTTCATAGCCAGTGGCGATTTTTTCGAAATAGTCCAGCGAATCATTTTCAATGGAGAGCGCCAGGGCGTTGAAGGTGTTTTTATATTGTCGATCCCCCAGGGCATCACAGCCTTCGGCGCACAGGGCATATAATGCTGCGTGATTGGGAAGGGTGTTTGATATGCCAAGCAGATAATCGATTGCATTTACAGGTTCGCCCGTATCGATGAGGCGTTGCCCTTCTTTAAGCGCCGCGCTGAGCAGCGCCGCTTCTTCCATGGCGGATGGCCTTGCGACGTTTTTCAAGAGCCCATCATAATTTTCTTTAGCGGTTTCTTTTGTGGAGTTCAGGCCGCCCATGGCAACGGATTTTTCCGCCGCCGCTTTTGCGGCTTCATCCTGCCCTAAAAGATAAGCAGCTTCGGCGATGTTATAATAGATGGCGGATTGTTCAATCCCCGCGTTAAGCAGGGCTTGATAATCATTAAGCGCGGCTTCAAAATCGCCAAGCTGGTACCGGAGGGTACCCCTTGCGGAAATGAGGCTGAAGGAATCAGGATAGGCGGCAAAGCCTTTTTCAAGGATTTCAAAGGCCTCGGCCTGATAGCCCATCATGCCGAGCGCGTGAATGGCGATGGCGTAATGGTTTTCGCCGGCTGCCCCTGCTTCGATCACCCTTTGCGCATCCGCCGCGGCTTGCCCGTAAAGATCCATTGCCTGAAGCAGTGGGATGCGATAGGCGAGGTAGGACGCGTTCAGCGTAAGGGCATACGCGACGCTGTAATCCGCGATGGCGGAGGCATGATCGCCTAAATGCTCGTAGGACATTGCCCGATAAACGCGCACAATCAGCTCCTGGGGCGCAAGAACCATGGTATCGGTTAAAAGTTTCGACGCGCTTTCATAATCACCATTGGAAAAGGCTTCCGTTGCCGCGTCGAAAGTGGCTTGAAGCGTATCCTCCGCCTTGGCGCAAGGGATACCTAAGGTCAACACCAGCATCAGAAGAAGCGCGATAGCACGATTTTTCATTTTTCCATTTCCCCTTTGTTTATAATTCGATAACCTTGCTTCCGATGCCGATACTGTCATCCACATCCACAAAATAATGCCTCATGTTGTGCTCATCGTAATAGACTGTGACGGTGCCGTCGGTCAAATACGGGCTCGGATCCATGCGCAAAGCGCCGCTTTTAAAAATGTAGGTAATTCCCGAGGAATCTAAATAGGCGCAGTTCAGGCGCGAGAAATATCTTCCGTTGATGTGCATGGCGGAGGCCGCGCAGTCTGTGACAGTGGCCTTAACGCAGGTGCCGTATGCCTTCAGCCGCTCCGCCCGTCCGCGGGCAATCCATTTTTTTGCGAGGATGAGCGTGCCTATGCAGCCCAGAATAACGCCTATGCCACCGAATATCAGGCCAAAGAGCAGCCGCGCGCTTTGCACCGTTTCGGGTGTGGAAGGCTGGCGCACATCGTTGTAATAAAGGGCGACGCTATCGGGATGAATGGGGATAAACTGCATAAGGAGGGCGATGCAAAGGAATAATAGCCCCATTGAAAGAAGCAGGATGCCCACCCATGTGAAGTGGTATAGAAAGCTTTTTCCTTTGCTTTGCGGGTAGTGCATGATTACTCTCCTTCGTAATAGTCTTTTTCGTCGCGTTGGCAGTAGAGCCGGTTGATATCCATGCCCCAAACGCCGATTTTACCTGAATCCGGGTAGATAGCCACCTCCAGATCATTTTGCGTATCAAAATCGATATAGGTAAGCGGCTCGGTCGCCGAGATGTTTGTTAATTTATGCGCGCCGTTTTCGTTTGCCGGAAAATACAGAAACTCTCCCGCTTGAACGGATTTATCACCCTCGGGCGTCTTTAGCAGGCCCGTGCCGGAGAGGATGTAGTAAACTTCTTCGTTTTTAATATGGTAATGATAGGGATACGCCGATTTCCCGGGCGGGATTTCATATATGGCGACAGCGCATTGCATGGCTTCGCCCTGGGGCAAAAAGGAACGGCGTGTAAATTCATAGCCCGGGTGCAAATTCTTGTGCTGCCCTTGAAGCTCCGCTGCTTTTTTTTGCTTGATGGTCTTCATTCTTTTAATGCCTCCTCTTCCTTGGTGCGTTGCAGGTAGCTTTCATCAGCTGCCAGCACCACTTTGAGCACATTCAAAATGATAGGACCTACCAGCATGCCTAAAACGCCCATGAGCTTGAAGCCGGCGTATAGGGACATCATGGTTGCCAAGGGATAAAGCCCCAGGTTTTTGCCGACAATCCGCGGTTCGAAGACCTGCCGCACGAGGATGACCAGGAGATATAATACCAGCATCCCAACGCCGATGGCGGGCAACCCGCCGATAAAGGCCAGAACGGACCAGGTGATCAAAAACAACCCCGCGCCGATGACGGGCAGCGCATCCCCAATACCGATAAGAAGCCCCATGACCAGCCCGTAGGGGCGGCGCATGACGATGAGCCCGACGGTGACGACGATGGTAATCAGCAAGGAAACAAGCAGTTGCGATTTGACCTGTCCGAAAACGGATTTGAGCACGTTGTTTTTCAGCGATACAGCGCCGTCCGTCACCTGCTTGGAAAAGGCGCGCTTGAAGAATGCGAAGATGCGTTCTTTGTCGTAGCTTAAATAGAAGGAGCCCATGATGGTTAACACCACGGATAAGATAATCTCAGGCAGGCTGAAGGCAGTTGTCAGCGTTTTGCCCGTCGCGTTTGTTAAAATGGTGGTGGCGAAGGAGGTCAGGCTCTTTGTTAATTCGCCGAGGGAGGTATCAATGAGTGTGTTGAAATTTTCAGGCAGGTATTCCGCGTAATTTTCTGTCAGCGTTTGCACCAGTTCGCGCACTTCAGCGCTGATGGTGCGCACGATATTCGGCATGGATCTCGCCAGCGAAATCAGCTCGGAAATGATGGTGCGAAGCAGCATTATGGAAACAATGCTTACCACGCCGTAGACCAGCACCATGGCAAGAAAGGTGGAAACCGAATTTTTGAATTTGAATTTTCCCATTATTTTGCGCAGTAAGCGCACCAGCGGTTCCATCATCCACGCGATGATGCCGGCGATGAAGAACGGCGCGAAAAGCGGAAATAAAAACACAACAAGGTAGAAGCATATGAGCACCAGCGCGATCAAGGCGAATTTTCTGGGTATCCCGTTCATGCGGGCGTTGAAGGCTTTCATTTTTTCCCATAGGTGCATAAGGTATATTCCTCCTTGAGATGAATCACGCACATGGCGATGAACTCACGGTTAGTGGGTTTGCCGCGCTCAGGATCGTAGCTTTGTCCGAAAAGGCCTTCAATAGCGGCCAGTTCCCCATGGCTGAAGGTGGTTTCGATAGCGTGACGCACGCACCGTTCTACAGAAGCGGCGCTCACGTGAAAGTATTCTGCCGCCAAAGGGTAAAGGGTGAAGCGGTAACGTTCACGGTATTTCGGGTTCGCCAGCGCCAGGGGAATCATTGTTTTAAGGTAGACAGCGCCCTTTAGACGCAAGGGCATGTTCATTTTTTGAAGCAGAGCGCCTGCCGCGGCTTCTCTTACTGCTTTTGTTGCGCGGTAGAAGTAAGGCGCAGCGTTATTTTTCAGCCCATCGATCGCCAAAATGAAGGAGGCCGTATCCGCGCTTCTTGAAAGAGAGGCATCGCTATGCCGCGTTTCCCCAATAAAAAGAACGTAGGGACAATACCATATGGGATTGAGCAGCATGCTTTCAAGCACGGCTGCCCCGTCTATCTCTTTGAGCACGCTGTCGATAATGAGCGCGTCGTACGCTTGTGAATCGAGGTGTTTCAGCGCCGCGGGACCTGAATCGACCAAGGTGCAGGTGGTATTTTCATCGCGGTTTTCAAGGGCATCCCGAAGCGTGAGCCGCTTTTTTTCATCCGGTAGTGCCATAAGGATACGCAAGCAAAAACCCCCTTTGCCGACAATGCAATTAGTTCGCCGCGCAAAAGGGGTTTTCCTTTACGGATGCTTATTCTTCTTTTTCAAAATCTTCCTTGCCGACGCCGCAAAGGGGGCACGTGAAATCGTCGGGCAAATGGTCAAAGAGCGTGCCGGGCGCGACGCCGATATCGGAATCGCCTGCCTGTTCATCGTAGATGTAGCCGCATACCGTGCAGATATATTTTGCCAATTTAAACGCCTCCTTTATGTGATGGGTAGTACACCCATTATACCTGCTTTTTCATAAAATGAAACAGGGAAATGACTTTTATTGCCATTTTCGCTGAAGCAAGCTATAATAAAGCATATATGCTTTATCGAAAGGATGGACAAGCTGTTGTATAAAGAATTGTTAAGCGAAACATTAAAAATAAAAAAGGGCCGAGACGCGGATTTTTGGAAGGGCGTTTTTTTGCATATTCTGGTGAGGCTGGCGGCGCTCATCCCCTTGGCGGCAATCATGACGCCCCATTGGGAAATCGCGTTTTTAAGCCCTGCCATTTTTGTCTTTTTCGTATTGCCGCTGCGTTTTTCCATGGCAGAGGGGCTCCTTGCCTTCGCGAATGGGGAAAAACTGTTTTCGCCCCGCGTGTTGAGCTTTGAAAACTATTTCGGCAAGCTGTTCATGGGCCTTCGACAGGTTTTGAAAATGCTTTTATCCGGTGCGCTGATTCTCGGTGCGGCGGTGTACGTGATTCATCTGACAGCGGTTACCGATCCCTTTACCTTCATCCGTATGCTGCAGCAAATCGGCGGCGGCAGCTTCGAGGCGGGGTTGGCGGTGGCGGCAGGCGTTGCCATGCTCCTATGCGTGCCGATGCTTATTGCCGAAGGGTTCTTTTGCGCGGACAGGTTTTTCTATACAATCAAAAAAGCGCCCTACAAGGGCATGGGCAAAAAATACTTCAAGGTGGGCTTTTTAAGCTTTTTGCTGCTGCTACCCACAATCGCCTGCGTGGTGGCCGCGCTTTTTACTGCGGCGCCGCCCTTCATCCAATCTCTCACGCAGGATACAAGCGGCTTTAAGCCTGCGATGTACATGCTTGTCGGCGCGGTTATTCTGTATATTCCCGCCTTTCCCGTGCGAAAGCTTTTGGTGCCCGCAGAAATGAAAAATGAGGCTTGATAAATATTTGAGCCAAAAAGCGCTCGGCACAAGAAGCCGGGTACGGGATATGGTGAAGGCGGGGCGCGTGAAAGTGAACGGCATCATTGTAAAAGATGCCGCTTTGCATATTACCCCTGAAAAAGATTCAGTGGTTTTTGACGGGCAAGAGCAGGATATGAAAACCGATTATCATGTGATGCTTAATAAGCCTGCCGGACTTTTGACTGCCGCGCGGGATAAAAAACAGCCGACGGTGTTTGATTTGCTGCCGCCTCTTTATAAGGCGGCGGACTGCATGCCTATAGGCAGGCTGGATAAGGATACCACGGGGCTTTTGATTTTTACCACGGATGGGCAGCTGAGTCACTTGCTGCTATCCCCCAAGTGCCATGTCAGCAAGGTGTATACGGCGATTTTGCGGGATGAACTGAAGAAGGAGGATGCAGCGGCTTTTGAAGAAGGCCTGCGCTTATCCGATTTTCAGGCGCTGCCCGCGAAACTGGAAATACTTGCGCCTAAGAAAGCCCGTGTGACGGTGCGCGAGGGGAAATTCCACCAGATTAAGCGTATGTTTGAGGCAGTGGGGAACGAAGTGGAAGAATTGCACAGGGAAGCCTTTGGCGGAGTTGAACTGGACGAAAGGTTAAAAAAAGGGGAATGGCGTGAGCTTACGCGGGAGGAGCTGGCGCTGCTTAACGAAAAGGCGGCAAAAAAACATGAGTGAGCATTATTACACCAATGCGCCCACATCGGAATCGGATAAGCGGCTTTTTGAGGGTTCTTTTTTAGGGCATCAACTGAAATTTTATACGGATGCGGGGGTCTTTTCAAAGGGTGAATTGGATAAGGGCACGGCGCTTTTATTAAGCCAGCTGCCGCCCCTTTCAGGCGCCGCGCTGGATTTAGGATGCGGCTGGGGTGCCATCGGGGTAACGCTTTTGAAAGAGAATCCGCGGCTTCAGGTGACGATGGTAGATATTAATGAACGCGCCGTCATGCTTGCGAAAGAAAATTTGCATTTGAACGGCGTCAGCGCGCGCGTGCTTCAAAGCGACGGTTTTTTGAAGATAGAAGCGGACATGTTTGATGCCATTGTTACCAACCCACCCATCCGCGCGGGCAAGCAGGTCATCTACGCCTTGTTTGAAAAAAGCCGCAGCCATTTGAAGGATGGCGGCAGCTTATATATGGTGATCCGCAAACAGCAGGGCGCGGATTCAGCCATTAAATTCTTGAAGACGATTTACGCGCAAGTGACGGTGCTTAAAAAGAGCGGCGGGTTTGATATTATTCGGGCGGATAAATAGCCCTTAATCCGCTTGGGGTTGGCATTCAAATACCTCCGCGATGGATACGCCGAACACATCGGCAATGCGAAACGCCATTTCCAGAGAGGGCGTGTATTTGCCTGCCTCCAGCGCGATGATGGTCTGGCGGGAGGCGCCCGCCTTTTCCGCCAAATCAAGCTGGGTCATTTCATCGGCGAAGAAGCGCAGCTTTCTGATATTGTTTGTAATAATCAGCTTTTTCGGCATGCTATACACCTCTTTCATAAAGAATAACGCTTACGACGCCCTCTGAAAGCGAACCCAAGCAGGAGGTGCCGAGAAGCATGTTCAGCGCCAAAGAGGGCAGGCCGCCCAGAGCCAGTGTAACCAGGCAGGCAATGAACCCGAACCCTGTGAACACATAGCCGAAGTGTGTGGATTTAAGGGCAATCAGCTTGTCTCTTTCATCCTCCACCACAGTGGCGGAGACGATTCTTTCCACTTCCTTATCAGTTTTGGAGGGGTTTTTAATGGCGATACCCACGGAAAAAAGAATTTGAAAAAGAATTTGAATGACAATCATAGCGCCGACACCAATGCCGATGAAGGCGAGCATGAGCAAAGCCCATGCCTTTGTATCCTCCGGCGCGGGCGCTTTTTGCCCAAGGGCATAGGCGAGGTAGACAATGGCGAGAATGAGGCCTGCTGCCATGGCGGTGAGGGTTCTTTTGGATTGATAAGTCATAAGGGACACTCCTTTTTACTTAATGTTTTGTTTTGCATACAAAATGTACAACATATTTTACAAAATGTCAAGCATTTTTGAAAATAAAAATGTCATTCTGCGCTGTGGCGCAGAATGACATAATACAGATGGAACAGGGCGGTTCAAAAGCGCACAGACAGGCGCTTTTACTTTTTCATGAAATGAATGCTCACATAGCCCACTTCTCCTTCGATTTCAACCCGTGCCCAGTCGGTTGAAAGGGCGGTGACCTTTACTTCCGTGCCTACTTTGTAGGTGCGGATAATCTTCGCGTTCAGGCTGCCGCCGTCGCGGAAGTTGACGATGCCCGTACCGTTAATGTTGATGAGCTTGGCGGTATAGGGCGTTTCCAGCTCCTTAAATTTCGGCTGCACATAGGAAGCGCTGCCGCCTGAAGAAGCCGAGGCGCTGAGATACTGAGCGGACATGAAGCCCTCCTTGCCATCCATTAAAACGCGGCTCCAGTTAATGCCCTTTTGCAGCACTTTGATTTTTGTATCCTTCGGATACGAGGTGATAATCGCGCCTGCGGTATGCGGCGCTTCGCGCATGTTCAGTCCCTTCGTATTCGTGCGGACAAGGAGGGTGGTATCGCCCTTTCCTTCGTTCAGGTACTTTTTCATCATGTAGCCTGCTTTGCCGTTGACGTTCACTTTTGCCCAGGAATCGTTCACGGAGGAGACGAGTTCCACCAGTGTGCCTGTAGCATATTGGCCGAGCACCTTTGCATCGGTGGAGGCCTCTTGGCGCAGGTTAAGCGCGCCGCCTTTGATAAGGGCGCTGTCGGAGGCGGCCATGGCTAAAACGGGGGTTGCCATAAGGGAGATGACAGCTAAGGATGACAGGGTTTTCTTCATTTGGGATTCCTCCTTCATTTGTTCGGTCACGGCTTTTTTGTCGTGCCGTCTACATCCCTAAAACGTGCCGATTTAGGGATTTAATGCCTTTGTTCCCTGCCAATAATTGGCAATTTACAGGCGGTTTGGAAGGAAATGGATAACCTCTTAAATGAATAAAGGAGCGAGCGGGCAAGTAGATGGGTTAATTTGGAAAAGAAAGGGTTTCCGTCTAATTGTATTGACGCGTGAAAGGAATATGCCTATACTGTTATCTATGGAAAACAGAAAGGATTATGGGAGTTGTATTATATGAAAGCAGTATTGATTGGCGCAGGGGGGCGTGGAAGGGTTTACGCGGATTATTTGCATAATAACAGAGGCGTGGAGATCACTGCTGTTGTGGAACCCCACGCGGGCCGCCGCGAGAGCGCGGAAAAGGCGCTGAAGGTGCCGGAAGCCCTTTGCTTTGATTCGGTTGAAAAACTGTGGGATAAGGGAAAGGTGGCAGATGCGGCGATCATTGCCTCGATGGATAGGGATCACTATGCCCAGGCCATGAAAGCCATGGAGCTGGGCTACGACTTGCTGCTGGAAAAGCCCATCTCGCCCTCTCTTTCACAATGCCTTGAAATCGCGGAAAAGGCGGAGGCGCTCAGCCGCAAGGTAGCGGTTTGCCATGTGCTGCGCTTCACGCCCTTCTTTTCCACGCTGAAAAGCCTTGTTGAAAAGCAGGTGGTGGGAAAAATTATCTCCATCCGCCACGAGGAGAGCATCGGCAACTATCATATGGCGCATAGCTTTGTGCGCGGCAACTGGCGCAAGAAGGAGGAGAGCAGCCCGATTATTCTGCAAAAATCCTGCCACGATATGGACATTTTAACGTGGCTTACGGACAGCCCTGCGGCCTTTATTTCCTCTTGGGGCAGCTTGTCCTATTTTAAAAAAGAAAACGCCCCCGAAGGCGCGGCAAAGCGGTGCTGCGATTGCAAGGTGGCCGATTGCCGCTTCCGCGCGGAAACAGCCTACTTGCCTGTGCTGGGCTCATGGCCTGCCACCGCGGTAAGCCTTGTGCAAACAAAGGAAGCGCTTCTTGAAGCGCTCAAAACAGGCCCCTATGGGCGCTGTGTATTCCATTGCGATAATGATGTGTGCGACAGCCAGTCTTCGCTGATTGCTTTTGAAAACGGCGTCCAGGCGAGCTTTATCATGTCCGCTTTCACAAACCGCATTTGCCGTACGATCCGCATTCTGTGTGAGGATGGGGAAATTGAAGGCTGCGATGCGGATAACGTGATTCGCATTACGCGCTTTGGGAAAAACGGCGTGGAAGGCTACGGTGTGGAGGAAATCCATACCTCCAGGCCTGTGAGTGGTCATGGCGGCGGGGATAGCGCGCTGGCGGATGAATTTATGGAAGTCTTATCGGGCGAAAAGGCGGATAGCCGCTCTTCCGTCGCCCGTTCCGTGGAAAGCCACATTATGGCCTTCGGCGCGGAGGAAAGCCGCCTTCAAAACGGTGAGCGCATCGACTTAAAGGCTTTCAGAAGGCGCTGACGCGCTTTCATCCACATAATGCTGTGCCTGGGCATGCCAGAGGGCTGAATATAGCCCGTCGGGGTTTGAAAGCAATTCCTCGTGGCCACCGCGCTGCACGAGTTCGCCCTTGTCAAATACGGCGATATCATGGCAGAATCGGCAGGAGGACAGGCGGTGGGAAATGAAAACAGCGGTCTTGGAACCGATGGTTTCATCAAAGGCGGAATAAACCTCAAATTCGGCGATGGGATCCAAGGCGGCGGTGGGTTCATCCAACACCACAATGGGCGAGCCCTTATAAAGCGCGCGTGCCAGTGCAATCTTTTGGGCTTCGCCGCCGGAGATTTGCACGCCGTCCTCATCAAATTCTTTATAAAGAAGGGTATCTATCCCCTGCGGCATTTTTTCAAGACGTTCGCCAAAGCCCGCGTCGCTTAAACAACGCAGGGCTTTTTCTCTATCCGGCGCATCGCTTAACGCGACGTTGGCGGCAATTGAAAGCGGGAGCAGCTTAAAATCTTGAAACACAACGGAAAACAGGCGGCGGTATTCCACCGGATCATAATCTTGTATATTCACACCGTTCAGCAGTATTTCGCCTTCTGTGGGATCATACAGGCGGCAAAGGAGCTTGATCATCGTGGTCTTGCCGCTGCCGTTTTGACCGACGACGGCCAGGCGGCGATTCGCGTGTAACGTCATGTTCAGGTTTTTAAGCACAAAGGCTTCCGTTTTGGGATAGCGGAAGGAGACATTGCGAAATTCGATGCAGTATTCCGCCTCTTCAGGCACAGGCCTTTCGCCCTTTATCAGTGCATCGGGAAGATTCATAAAATCCAGCAGCGGCTTTAAGTATTCAGCGTTGTTGGCTGCGCGGCCGAAATCGCTGAAAAGCGCTGTTATGGCGGCTACCAGCGCGGTGACCGCGCCGACATATTGCACCACATTGCCAACGGGGTACATGCCGTAAAGAGCGCGAAGGCCGATTAAAAGATAGACCGCCCCGCCGAGCACCGCCATGCCTGCGGACAGCGCACCACCAAGACGGCCTTCAAAGAAGAAAAAGCCGAACCAGTTTTTTAAATCGTAGCTGTATGAAAAAATGTGCTTCAGTATTCCCGATTGGTGATACAGCCGAATATCCTTCGCGGCTTGATCGGCTTTCAGGTATTTGCTGTAAAAGGAGGCGGCGGTATTCGATTTCGCGTTTTCTTTATATAAATCATCCAGCACCTTTTTTTCTTTGCGGCGCAGCACCGTATTCAAAATAAGCATCAGCGCGACCAGCGCGATCAACAAAAGCTCGGCTGTGTGGGTGGTAATAAAGGTATGCTCATAGACCGCGTTGCTTGTGAACATGCCGATCAGCAGCACGCCCGCAAAAATCAACGAAAACAGGTTGGCGGAAGCCGATTGTACGCCCTGGTACAGATTCACCAGGCCCAAACCGTTTCCGCGTGCCTGAATATCCATAGCGGCCAGCTTTTCAAAAAGTGCGCTGTCCTCCGTATGGGGGAAATCCATTTTCGCGAACTGCTCCGCTTCCAACCACAGCATATCGGAATAAGCGAACCAGTGCGTATGAATATCTACCGTGCGCGTCAAAACGGAATTGAGCGCCGAAAAAACGAAGCTGAGCAAAACGGCGGAAACGGTGTAGCCGATAATGGCGCTCACGTCCCTGTTTCCCGCCAATTCATTAAGAATACGCGCGGAAAAGAAAAGCTGCATCATTGGTAAAAAGGCAGAAACAAATGATTGCGCGAGCACTGCCGGCAAATAACGCGGCGATTGCTTTTTCATCAGGCGAAGACCGCCCAGTGTCCATTTCAGCTTATTCTTCATCGGCCTGCGCCTCCTTATGATAGTAGCTGGCTTGCGTTTCAAACATATGCGCGTAAATGCCGCCAAGCTTCATCAGCTCATCGTGTGTGCCCACCTCGGCAATGGAATCCTTTTCCGCAGTGCCGTCGATTAGGATAATGCGATCGCAAAAACGGGTGCTTGCCAAGCGGTGCGAAATATAAACGCTGGTTTTGCCGCGCGTCAGCTCCGCGTACTTTTGATACACTTCATTCTCCGCCAACGGATCCAGAGCGGCGGTGGGTTCATCCAGCACGATAACAGGGGCATCCTTGTAGATGGCGCGCGCCATGGCGAGCTTCTGCATCTCGCCGCCCGACAGAGCAATGGCATCCGGGTTCACCGCCCGTACAAGCAGCGTTTTTTCCTTTTCCGGCAGGCTGTCGATTTTGTCACTTAAGCCCACCTGCGCTATGCAGCGGGCGATTTTGGCGTTATCTGCCAGCTCCGGCGGCTGTTGGCTGATATTGCCCGCAATGCTGTCTGACAGCAGGTGAATATCCTGAAATACAGGCGCGAACTGCGTATACAGCGCATCGCGATTATAGGCGAGCAGCGGCTTATCCGCATAGAAAACCTGCCCGTCTGTTGGCAGGTACAGCCCGCACAGAAGCTTTATCAGGGTGGTTTTGCCCGCGCCGTTCGCGCCGACGATGGCCAGGTTCTCGCCCGGCGCAATCGTGAGATTTACATTTCGAAGCGCGGGTTTTTCCGCCTCGGGATAGGTATAGCTTACGTTTTCAAAGCGGATTTCAGGTGGCAAATCCTCTGCCTTCGGCAGTTCCGCGCCATCGCCCGTGTTCATACGATTGGGGTAATCCAGCATGGCCTGGATTTCCGCCATTTCGACGGCGCCCTTTTTCAGATCGCTCGCGGCCACCAAAATGCCGGAAATCCAGCCGCCCAACGCGCCGATGGCGGCAAACACAAAAACAAACTCGCCAAGATCCAATTTGTTTTGAAGCAGAAGCGAAATCAGCACGCCATAGGCCACACCGTCGCGAAGTAAAATCGTCGCGCCGTCTATGAGTTTGGCCTGCATTTCGCGGGTCAGTACGGATTTTTCTGCTGCGCGGCTGCGCTTTGTGAGGGTTGTTAAAAAATCGCTTAGCCATGCGAAGGAGCTGTACATGCGAATATCCTTTGCAGCATCGGGATCGCGCATCGTATCCTGCAGCGCGCGCACCCGGTGCTCGCCTTTGGCGCGCTCCTCGCGTGTCTTTTCATCATATTGGCGGGCTCTTGAAAGCGCCCGCCAGTTGATTCCGGCACAAACGAGCAGAACGAGCAGGATGATCGGGTTTACCAAGGCAATCACACCCGCGTAGAGCAAAAAACCGAAAATATTGGACAATAGCTGCACAAGGGTGCGCAGCATATTCATGGCCAATGTGTGGTTGCTTTGCAACGCTTTTTGTGATTTTTCCGTGATGGTTTTGAAGGCGGGATGCTCCAGCTGTTCATAATCCATTTCAATCTGCTTAAAATCCGCTTCCAAGAAAAAAGAAAAGATGCCGATTGTTCCGATTGAATCGTTCACAATGCTGTCTGTATAGCTCTTTGCGTAATTGAGCAGCACCATCATCAGCGCCAGGCCGCTCACCGCGAGCAGAAAACGGGAAATTTCCGCTTTTTGCATAATTAAATCGATAACAACCCTCGGCATTAATATCCCCGCATATGGCAGCGCTACGCGCAGCACAATCGCCAGCGCGCAGCAAATAACAAGCGATTTACGAACCCGCCAGTAAGTGGACAAGGACAGCTTGAGGGCGCTTATCATCCTGCCGCGTGATTTTTTCATCGGATCATCATCCTCTTTTCAATACTGGCACTATATTATCATATATTTTTCAAACAAACAACGATCTCACATCGTCTTCACTCAATTTATCGGGCATTTCCTCGCCTGCAGTGATGAGCTTATCGAACAGCGCCTTTTTCTTTTTGGATAGCTTTTGCACCTGCTCTTCAATGGTATCGTGGGTAATCAGGCGAATCACGTCTACGGATTTCGTCTGGCCGATGCGGTGGGCGCGATCGGTCGCCTGATCCTCGGCGGCGGGGTTCCACCAGGGATCGTAATGAATCACCATGTCCGCCCCCGTAAGATTGAGGCCTGTGCCGCCCGCCTTTAGGCTGATCAGGAATACCTGAGCATCCCCTTTATTGAACCGCTTTGTCATATCCAGCCGCTTTGAAGGCGGGGTTTCCCCATCCAGATACATGACCTCGATGCCATCCGCAATAAAGCGGCGCTGCAAAAGCTTCAGCATGCCCGTAAACTGGGAGAATAAAAGTACGCGGTGACCCACCTCCAAGGCCACGGGCAAAATATCCATCAAAAGCTCCATTTTGCCGCTGGAACCTGAGTAATCGGGCAGGCAGAGGGTTGGGTGGCAGCAAATCTGCCGTAGTTCCGTAATGGCGGAGAGCACCTCTGTGCGCCCTTTTTGCATGCCCTTTTCTTTCAAAAGGGTATCCACCCGCTCATAAAGGCGAAGCTTGGCGGCGCGGTAAATCAATTCCTGATCGGCGGGCATTTGGGCATAGAGCGTGGTTTCAATCTTTTTAGGCAATTCCTTTAATACATCGGTTTTAAGCCTGCGTAAAAGGAAGGGGCGAATCTTGCGCAAAAGCTCCTCGTTGCGTTCACCCTCGGCGTAGCGATGCAAAAAGGCCGTGTAGTTATTAAGGTACCCGGGCAGGACAAAATCGAAAAGCGACCAGAGCTCGGAAATGCTGTTTTCCATGGGTGTGCCGGACAGGGCGAATCGGGTGACGGCGTTTAGCTGCTTCACCGCCGCCGCGCCGACGGACTGCGCGTTTTTAATATACTGCGCCTCATCCAATACGGCGAAACGGAAAGGAATTTCGCTTAACTGCGCGATATCGCGGCGAATCAGGGGATAGGAGATAATGACTGCGTCCGCGTCCCGCTTCTCTTTTAAGTGAGCGATGTCCGCGCTGCGCTTTCCTTGGCTGCCTGAAAGCACCAGGGCTTTTAATTTGGGCGCGAAGCGCTTCAACTCGTACAGCCAGTTATAGCAAAGGCTGGAGGGGCAAACAATGATGGACGGCGCGCGGCCTTCCGTTTGCGCCGTGACAGCAAGAAGGGAAATAACCTGTATGGTTTTGCCAAGCCCCATATCATCCGCCAGAATGCCGCCCATGCGCATTTGGTGCAGGGCGTTGAGCCAATTCAACCCGCGCTTCTGATAGGGGCGCAGTTCTTTCAAAAGCGGAATATCCGCGATTTCGCCGCCGTCGGGCGCGCAGAGGGTGCTTGCGGCTTTTTCCACCTGCGCATCGGCGGACACAGGCAAGCCTGAATGCTTTAAGAGTGTATCCAAGTAAACGGCGCGGCAGGCGCTCAGTTCGATGGTGCCACGGTGCGTCAGGGCGCGTCCCTCCGCGCTGGCGCTGTCGAACACGGCCTCCGCCCATTCCTGCCACTGATCCATGCCGCTTAAATCCACAAAGGAGCCATCCTCCAGACGGAAATATTGCTTGCGCATTTTCAGCGCTTCTAAAATGGGCAAAAGCATCTCAACAGGCTCGCCGTCATCCGTCAAATCCAGTTCAAGCTTGGTGCCGTTTAACCGCATGCTGCCTTTCAAAAGCGGCCGCCTGGGTGCCATGCGCTTGAAATCACGGCTTAAAAAGACCTCCGCGTTTTTTTGGAGGGCTTCGAGCCCGGATTCAAAAAAGCGGTAGATTAATTCCTGCCCGGTTAAGTACACTGCATCCTTGCGCACGCGAAAGCCCGCGTTCGCCATTTCGTCCAAAAAGGTGCGTTCCATCGGATCCCGAAGCAGCATAAGCCCCTTTGCGCTGTCCGAATCGAAAGGATCGATGCGGCTCCCG
>JGI994J12354_10000904_pt1 | contig 30385 bp, 14 predicted proteins | sample IntmicLarv3ML3BL_FD_12354 | JGI IMG/M metagenome (IMG submission 12354) | reverse complement strand
GGCACCTGTGACAAACGCTGCCGACATTGATGTTCCGGAAGTGTAGCCGTAGTCATCGTTGAGTTTTAACGTGTAAATATCAACACCCGGAGCGGCTATATGAACATTTGAGCCATAGTTCGAGTTCAATGCCAAATTACCGCTGTTATCTATTGATGCTACTGAAATGATGTTCGGCAGTCCAAACGCCGCAGGATAAACCGGGGAAGTGCTTCCGTTTATGCCCGCCGCACAAATAAACAGAATATCGCCGTGTTCAGCCATAACATCTTTAAGAATCGGATTGTAAATCGTACTACCCCACGAACAGTTAACAATTTTAATCTCCAAATTTGCGGCGTATTCAATCGCAGCAATAGCATCGGAAGTAAACCCTGTACCGTTTTCAATGAATTTCAACGGTACTATTGCGGCGTTTTGTGCAACACCTACTGTATCACCATTAGCCGCAATAATGCCTGCCACGCTTGTGCCGTGCGATGAGCCGTCATATGGGTATACGTCAGATGTCTGATTGTAGAAATCCCATCCTGACGTTATTTTTCCCGACAAATCCGTGTGATCAGTATCAATCCCTGTGTCGATTACTGCGACAAGAATTTCGTCGAACTCAATTTGTTCATAAATTTCATCTTCCCAAAACGGTTCGATATTAATATCAACACCTTGATTTCCTTCAATACCGTTGATTTCCTGACCATTGTTTATCAATCCCCATTGAAACTGTAAATATTCGTTTTCAGGAGTCGAAAACGGTTCAAGCTCATAGTTGGGCTGAACATATTCGATGCTGTCATCGTCATTCAGCATTTCCATAACCAGTTGTTCGTCAACATTGCCTGAAATCTCAATCACGTCGATGTTTAAGTTTCCAAAAATTTCTATGCGTTCAAGTTCAACTGCCTGCAGATCATTATCCAAAATAGAACTTTCGGCAACTCTCTCTTTTTCTTTTAAAACGCCTGCATCATCAGTAGAAGATATTGATTCTGACAAGACATCCTTATCTAAACTACTATTCAAGCGTGTTTTAGTCCTGCTCAATATAGCTTCAGCATCGACAATTTCATCTTTATACTTGACCAATATTTGCGAACGCTTTTGTTCCAATAGATCAATCTGTTCATTTTGTTCAGAAACCTCGGCATCATCATAAGCTTCATAATCAAGGGCATAACGTTCTTGATATGTTTCTGTTTCCATAAAAATCGATTCGTCGTATTCAGCGAATACCACAAACGGATTCACGATCGCGATGGATGTGAATGTCATTATGATTGCCATTAAAATCGCTATGTGTTTTTTTATAGTACGCATATTTTTATCCTCCTATATTTTAATAAATTAATCAACATTTACTATATGAGTAAATTCAATCATTATCTCATCGTTTATATCGCCGTTTGCTACAAAAGTCATCAATGTCAGCACCCCTGTATAACTCTTGTTATTCGGTAAAACTCTGTTCACCTCGAAAGTAATAATACCAGCGCTCTTGTCGTGAGATAAAATTTTAATATTTGTTCCTTCCACAATCCCGACCGTGTCGTCAACATTCGAAGTCTGCGATGCGAAATCTTTTAGTGTCAATATTGCAACATCATATTTTACTCTAAATGTTATTTGTGAAAAATCCGTTATATCTTCTGCTGTAAAAGTAACTATGTGTTCTCCGTCGGAATTAACTATATTCGTCATCAGTAATAATTCATCTTCCGACGGATAAATGATTTTATCCGAGAATGCGCTCAAATAAGGATAAGATTCATCCTCATATATAGTCCATATTGTGTTGAAATCCCAGCCGTCGAACGTGGATTGTTTCACCAATTGATTGCTGCGTTTCGCTTGTTCGGCAGGCATTTTAACTTTTGCTTTATATTTATTAAAATAACAACCCGTTACAACACTCGATACATCCTGTCCGATCAAACCTCTAAATTCTTGACCTGCTTTAGCATTTCCGATTGAATAGCAATAACTCATGGTCGATTGGTCTAATTTACCAACCAATATACCGGCATTGCTTTGAGAAGACGACGTTAAATAAGTAGTTGAAAAACAGTTCTCTATTATTGAATTTCTTTCGCATCTACCGGCTAATCCGCCCCCTGAATAACTAAATCCGTTTATGGTCTCAAGCGAAACGCTGCACTTTGTTATTGTAATTCTGCTTCCGCTTCCGACTATACCCCCGGCATACTGACCTCCGTTTAATTGCCCGCTCAAGACGTGACAATTTTCAAAAGTCGAATTTTCGGCTATACCTGCAAATGCCCCCAAGTTTTGCGATCCTGATACATTAGAAACATTTTCAATCCGTACATTTTTAATTTTCGCGTTGCTCACATAACCGAACAGTCCGGCACAATTGCCGACATTAATATTTAAATTTTTAATAGTGTAACCAGCACCATCAAATGTGCCTGTAAAACTATTTTGCAAAGATGAACCAATCGGCGCAAACGCAATTTGCTTCAAATCAATATCATTAGCCAAAATATAATGCGCCGACAAATTGTTTCTTATCATATCAATTTGTGCTGCTATCTGTATAACATAAGGATCGTTTTCCGTTCCGCTTCCTGTCATGCCAACTACTGACGTCCAAGAGTTTGGTATTCCCTTTAGACGAGGATATGTTATATCTTCATATATTTCCCAAATATCGGTAAAATCCCATCCCGAAAATGTTTCCGACTTGATTAATTGAGCCGTGCCCTTTGCTTGCCCTTGTGGCACGCCCGTTAAGGCTTTTAAGCTGTCAAAATAGCTGTTTTTAATTACAGAGAAATTATCCTGTCCAATCAATCCGTTATAGGTTATAAACGGTCCGTTTTGTCGGGCGTTTCCTATCGAATAGCAATTTTCAACTATCGCTTGATTTGCATTGCCAATCAATAAACCATATGAAGAGACGTTTATGTCTGACGAAACTACATTACAGGTTGCATAACAATTCTCCACAGTCGCATATTCTCCGCACTGACCTATCAAACCTCCTATGTTAATCGTTCCACTGACATTTCCGGCTGCATAACATTTTGATAATGTTCCTCCCGAAAAATCTCCTATAAAGCCTCCCGCATTTTTATTATTTATTGAAGGAATCAAAATTAAATTTCCCGAAGCATAGCTGTTTGTTATCGTGCAGGCAGCCCATGTGCCGCCTATAAACCCACCCGTATTCTGAGCCCTTGATGTCACGGCACCGTCTGCATGACTGTTTGTTATAAAAAGTCCGTATTCCATGTATCCGACCAATCCGCCGGTATAACCACCTAATGAACTTACATAACCATCTATGCCGCCTTCGACAGATATCGACGCAGAACAATTTGAGATTGTAATTGAATCTCCATATCCAACCAATCCGCCGACATATTTTCGGCCTTTTATCAAACCGTTTCCGCTTATCGTACAATTCTCAATGTTTGTGCCATTTGCAGAACCTATAAGACCGCCTACGCATAATCTTCCGTTTATGTTAACATTTACAAGATTCACGTTTTTGATTGTTCCTTGGAATGTAGAGCCAAACAACCCTGTCGGTTCGTCTTCTGTTTGGTTTATATACAAATTACTGACAGCGTAACCATTTCCGTTAAATGTTCCTCTGAATTGAGATATTGGCGCAAACTCACCCGCATCAATATCGTTGACCAATATATAATGCGCCGTTAAATTATTTCTTACTTCGTTAAGCTGTTGAACTGTTGTAATCTCATAAGGATCATTTGCAGTACCGCTTCCTGAAAATGAAGAAGCAGGTGTTTCTGTCGGATTTGCTGCCGCCGCAGGGTCGATCACAATCATAAATGTCTTTGTTGCATCGCCTGACAGATAATCTGTCGCCTTAACAGTAAAATTATAAGTACCCTGCAATAACGGCGTTCCTGAAATTCTGCCCGTTGACTGGTTAAGGGTCAAACCGTTTGGAAGCGTTCCGCTTACCAGCGACCATGTTATCGGTTTTCCTCCCGTAACCGCAATTGATTGAGCATAATATTCACCAAATTGTCCGTTGGGCAAGCTGTTTGTTGAAATTACAAGACTTGCGTTGTTTTCAATCGTGTCAAAGAGAACGCCCGAGAGGTTTCTCCACTTATTTGAGTCTTCAATTCTTACAGAAAACCCTCCCGTGACTTTAAAACTGACATAAGCATGGGAATAATCGCCCCAGTTGTCGCTGTTGGAATCATAATAATTTCCCCATCCGCTATTATTATCCTTGATTAGCAAAACATTATCATTTTCATCATAGAAAGTTACTTTTGATTTAAAATATTTGCCGTCGTCTGAAAGATCGTAACCTCCGCCATGCCATGATGTAAAATATAAAGTAACAATATGTTCAACAGCATCGTTTATATCGAATTTTAATGTTTTGGTAGGTGAATAGCCCTCTGCAAATATTCCGGCGGCTGTCAACTTCTTAACAGAAGGTGCATCCAGCCCGGCTCTCGGTCTGTCAGTAGGATTGAGCCAGTTGTCAGGAACAACAACAACGCCCACATCATTGCGGTTGTGATCAACCTCAAGCTGATATATATTGCCGCTGATATCATTCAAATATCCGGGATCTTTAATCGCGTCATATTTATATTTGGGTACTTGAACGGCACCCCAGCTGTCCGTTCCGCCTTCCCAAGCGTCTAATGTTACCGCATCGGAAACATTGACATCGGCATTATAACCAAAAAGTATATACCCGTCATTTCCGTATTTGCCATTCCAGTTGCCAAGTGAATTTCCATCCGTAGAATGCCACACAATGCTCGGCGATGAAGAATTTTTCGCCCCTCCGTTTTCCGTATCAAAGAAAACGCCGGAAAGGTTTCTCCATTTATTTGAATCTTCAATCTTAACAGAAAATTTTCCGTTGGCTCTGAATCGGACATATGCATGAGAATAATCGCCCCAATTATCGCCGTTAGAGTCCCAATAATATCCCCAACCATCATCGTTATTTTTTATCAATAGAACATTATTATGTTCATCGTAGAATGTAACTTTGGATTTAAAGTATTTGCCATCATCTGTTAAGTCGTAACCGCCGCCGTGCCACGATGTAAAATATAGAGTAACGATGTGTTCCAAATCATCGTCTATATCAAATGTTAATGTCTTTGCCGGTGAATAACCCTCTGCAAACACCCCTGCCGCGGTCATTTTATTAGTGGAAGGTGTGTCCAACCCGGCTCTCGGTCTGTCTATAGTGTCAAGCCAACTGTCAGGAGCAACTATCACACCTTCATTGTTATGGTTATGATTCATTTGAAGCTGATAAAGATTATCACCAATATTGTCCAAATATCCGGGGTCTTTTACCGCATCATATTTATACTTTGGCACTTGAACAGCACCCCAGCTGTTTGTTCCTTCCATTCCTGTAAGAGCTACTGCATCCGAAACTTCGGTATTTGCATTATGGCCGAAAAGAATATAACCGTCCTTCCCGTATTTGCCGTTCCAATTACTAAGCGAAACTCCGTTTGTGGAATGCCATACAACACTCGAAGCAGAGCCTCCGTTTTGTGAGAACAATTCCATTTGCCCTTCACCAATTTCATTGTTTTCGGGAATATACCCGGATTCATAAGAATTTGGCAACACCGCGCCGTTGGACGATAAATAGTCCAAATCCATTTCGAGATTAAGCCACTTGCCGTTGATAACTTTGTTTTTAAGGTTTGCCGAATAGTCAGCCGACACTATAATGTGCTCTTTCAGCTGAATAGTCGAGGTTTGTTCGTCAAAACAAGTCGCTGCCACACCTGTAACAAACGCCGCAGACATACTCGTTCCGAACATAACACCATATTCGCCAGCGGGTAAAGTTGAGATAACTCCATTCCCTAAAGTAGCTATGTCCACGATGTTTTCGCCATAATTTGAAAAATAAGAAAAGCTTCCGCCGGCATTCGCAGAAGCTACACTTATTATATTCGGAAGTTCATAACAAGCAGGATAATATGGTGTTTCTGCCAAATCACGATTTTTATTGCCGACCGCGCAAACAAAAAGAGCTGTGCTTGATTCAATAACATCAAAAAGTGCCTGATTCATTTCTGTCGAACCAAACGAGCAGTTTATAATTTTTGCTCCCGCTGAGTTTGCAAATTCGACAGCCGCGATAATATCGCTTGTGTATGCCAAGCCGTTGTTAAACACTCTAAGCGGCATAATTTTGATGTTGGTACCCGATTGTCTTGCTGTTTCCGCTATTATTCCCGCAATATGCGTCCCATGCGCATAATCATTCTGATTTGACTCATCGTATACGATGTCATTATTATCGGGAAAATTCCATCCTTCAGCCATACGTTCCGCCAAAGCTTCGTGCGAAATATCAACCCCTGTATCAATAACTGCAACAAGAACAGGCTCTTTTGAAGATACCGAATCTCCAGCATAATCCAAAATCATATTGGTTATAGGTGTAATTTCATCTTCCACCTCGTTATTCTCAAAATCCAATGAACCAAGTCTGAGAAGAAAATCGGGTTGAATATATTCAATATCGCTTCCGGCTCCAAGCGTTTTCAATGTTTGTGCAAGCTCTGATGGCAACACTTTTTCGTCGAGAACAAGAAGCGAAACACTGCTGTTTTCCGATTTAATAGTAGATTTTTTATTAACAGTTCCCTTGCTTTCACCGACAAAAACGCTACTTTTAATTTCGGTAACGCTCTGCGCTAAATCAGCAGTCTTGTTAATAAACGAACTTTCTTTGCCGCTTTTATGTTTCACTATGTATCTGTCGGTCTTTCCTGCGTCTTCATCACCAACATATACATTTATTAACTCTTCTTCCGCTTTAATTTCATTATCTTCGCCTGCCATGTCTTCGTCTGTGCTTCCAGAAAGTGATTCAGACCTATCATTCTCCGGCTTATCACTAATCTCCCGTTGTTCAGGTATCAAATCAACCATTTGTCCGAATGGATCGGCTTTTGCTACTATTCCAGTGTTAAAAGCAATTACGGGTATCAACGTAAGAATCATTGCAACGCTGATCACAATACTTATAAATTTTATTGATAATTTCTTATTCATTAGCTTCATATCCTTTCGTGTTGTTTTTTGTATTCTCCGCATGTAAAAATAGTTGTTTTAATGATATGAATTTTTTACACAATCATAGAAAAACCCTCTCTTCCAGTATAATTACCGAAAGAAAGGGAATATCTCACAATCTATTCTTTTTCTCGGCAACTGGCTGCCAATCCTTTTCAAGGATAAGGCCCTATAGCTTTGCGTAATTATCTTTCGATAATTTTGCCCTTTACATTATTTACCGTAACATGTTTTTCAAGGCCTGTCAACCGATATTTTGAAAAAATTTCAAAATATCCTCCCATTTTCTTACTTGTGTGCATTTTCGTTTATATTTTCGAGTGTATCGAGAAACGCCTTTTTGCATGAAAAATATAACACCGGCAGTATCACCCGTCAAATACATTTATTGTTGTTGAAAATCAGGCGAAAACATGGTATATTATCGACGAGGTTGATAAAATGGATTATTCAAATTATATAATAGATTCTGCGAATTTGCGATATGACTCTTATATCCAGCCAAGAGGAGACGGATTCAGTGGTCAGCTTCTATTAGCTACAGAAACAAATAATTCCGAAAAGAAATATATCATAAAAGCTGGAGCCGCTCATGTCGCTGCGTGTGATTTTATGTTCTGCCATTTTGCTGAGAAATTATGTCTGCCCGTCGCCCATGTTCGATTTGTAAATCCAATTAAACCTAATGAATTTGAATACCCTGCTTGTGCTGTCGAATTTATTCCAAACGCTGTAAAGCTATCGTGTAAAGAGTTTATGGGAATTGAAGACTGCGTAAAACTCTCTTGTTTATCGTATATTCTCGGTGACGGGGACAATCTTGATTTTTTACGAGATGAAAGCGGAACAGTTTATAAAATTGACCACTCCGATTGTTTCGGAATTGAGGGAACGGCGGAAACGTGGATAAACCCCAAAAATCCCAAGGTTCAATATATGTTTTACCAAATGTCGAAAACTGTTCCGAAAGTCGGTTATTATGCAGAAATGACAGTATTGCAAAATATGTTTAAACTGATTTCGCGTTTAAAACTAACGGATTTTAACGACGAATTTTCTCTATTGAGTAAATTTTGCGGCAAGCAATTTGAAACACATTTTCGCTTCTACTTAAGTAAACTTATAATACAATGCGCAAATATTTGAGCTGATTTTCTTCTTTTAAAATCGTAAAAAAAGAGAAGCAGCCGAAAAACCCGCTTCCCTAATAAAAATTTTAAACTAAAACAATAACCTGCTGCACATTTGAGCTGTCATAATATGTCGCAACGCAAGTTCCGCCTGCACGAGTTTGAATTGTAATGCTCTTCGTTGAATTATAAATAGAAGAATAATTTGAAAAGTCTTTATTAGTAACCCAAGCTAATATCGTGCAATACCTCATATTATTCCCTATTGTAAGATTGCTATTTCTTGACAAAAACGCATTATATTGAAAACCGCTTCCGATTTTAAGTGAGCTGCAAGAAGATCCGAATGTATTAAATTGGCAATTATCACTTACATGACAATTTTGAAAATATATGCTTGCATCGTTTCCTTGAAAGCCCGCTCCGAATGTGCTGTTATAAGAGTGTGAGCCTATCGAATTATGAGAAAAAGAGCCTCCTGTAACGATTCCCTGTGACCAGCTTCCCATATGATTGCTGTCGCCGGAGCCGCCAATATTTAAACCATATAGATGATTTTCAAACGTGCTATTATTCTGTGTTCCGCAAAACGTATTATTATAGAAATTAAATCCGGCATTGTTTCCGCCGAAACTGCTTCCGGTAAACATAAACACATTATTTGCCAATCCTTTTAAATCAGATTGACTCTTTGCTGAAGCCCCTTTTATCTTAATCATTCGCGGAGAGTTAATTTCAGTAAATTTAGTCGGAGTTTTGGTTGTCAGCGTGGTAGACATATTAAATGTATATCTTTCGGCGTAATCCGCTGTGTTAATAACCATTCCTGTACGTGGTGCGTCTGTGCTGTACCATCTGTAATCGTCAACCGAAGCTAATTTAAAAGAATAATCCGAAAAATACGTTGTTATCGCACTGCCATTCTTTATAGCGTAATAAAGGTTAGAGCTAATATTATATACTGAACCTGCGCTCATTGTATTATAATTGTATTGTATTCCATCAGCTTTAAACCTCGCCCACAAAATAGTCCTCCAATCATTTGGTGCGTCAATGATGTATTTCGTATCTATGCGGCGTTGGATAAATCCTCTGCGGCCTGTAATACCGTCTTCGCACAAATTATCATCAAAATCGTAATAAATTATATCCTGCGGAAAACTTAGGCTCGAACATATTACATCAAACTTATTATTTGATATAGCGGTAAGAACCAACGGCTCATATTTAGCAGATTCAAGCGTTGTCGTGTCCCCCTGCACAATATCGGCAATCTTGATAACATTAGTATAAGGCTGCCTATATTTCGTAACGTAATCTGTCAAGACATATTTCGATCCGGCAACAAGTGCGTTGCTGTTTACAAGAGTTCGTAGCTGCGAATATGTCCTTGAAAAATAAATATCCGCAATTCCACCGGGAACGGAACCTTCCAAACCTTTTATATTTCCCTGTAATGACCATGCCGTGCTTGTTGTCTTTTTATACACATCCCAATTTACAGTATTTAAATACCAATCATTAATATTTCCTTGTGTTGAAATCGGTGATACTGCGCCATTTAACCAAGTTGCGCCATTTACACCATTAGACCCGTTTGAACCCGCCGCACCTCGTATGTTTCCTTTTGAAACCCCCGCCAATGGACTAATAGCAGTGATTTCAACAATTCCGCCGATTGCCACATTAGATATTCCCGCTATTGTGTAAGCCGCTGTTCCGCTGTTTAAAAACAAATCACCAACTCTCGCCCCTGTTGGCGCGGCACTTGTATTTCCTGTGACTGCAAACGTCTTAGTTCCTTCACCGTCAGCACCTCTTATATTACCCTCAATATCATTTAATGTGAATGGAGTCAGTGATGTAATTCGTGCCATAGCTCCGACAATAAGCGATTTTCCGCACACAACCAATGTCCCTGTTCCGCCGTTTAAAATCAAATCGTTTATTCTTGCGTTGGAAGGAGGAACGAGAATCGCAGTCGTTACAGGATATATTCTCGTTCCATCTAAACTGTTGCTTAGAAAGTATCGCTGAACAGCGACAATACAATCATGGAGTCTGTTGAATTTTTCTGCGTTAAATATTTTAGAAAGCAACGAAGGATTCGTTTCCAGCAACATTCTTGCCGCATTGAGATTTCCTTGATTATAATGATAATAATATCCGTTCGTGCCGTATATTAACTGCCAATCTTCAATTTCCAAATCAGACATTCGCGTCATTACATCTATGCTTTCGGGGAAACTCGTCCCTGTTAAATCAGGGTATGTATTACTCATTGACAAATCACTTCCTTTACATTTTTATACTGTTTTCATGAATTCGTTAAAACGGATAAAGGGGTTGAAATTTCACTGCGGTTATTTGCATGGTTCCGCCTGTTGAAGAGCCTTTCTTAGTCTTTATGAGATAGATGGCTGTTTCGCCGCTTTCTGACATATATTCGATTTTTTGGTTGACGTTCAGCCACGGAATATCAATCATTGTCAAATTAATCGTGTTCTTCCAATCGCTTGACTTCCAATTTTCAAACCTTGCTCTTTGCAAAGCCAAGTCGTTTGATTCAATCATTTCGTAATCGCTTCCGTATTTAACGTCCCGAATCTCGCCCATATCCTCAAAATCCGAGCAAAACGGGTTATCCGGTTGTACGATATATGAAATATTGTCTGTCGGTTCGTTTTCTAAGTCATAGTTGATTTTATCTGCTTTTGGATATTGCGAAACGAGTTTTGCGACCGCCGCTGCTTGAAATTCTCCCAATAAAGTAAAAAAAGGCGTTTCACCGCCCGTATACCTGACTACATATGTTATTCCGCTTTTAATTGTTCCCGCCTGTATATTAGGCTTCAGCGAATAAGCCTCAAACGTATTAATTTTAATGAATGTCGCTCTGTCGGTGTTCGTTGCGGTTGCTTTAAAGGCAAAGGCAGCTCCGTCTGTTAAAGATGTTATCGCCGGAGAGCCAAGACCTGCTAAAGTATAGGTTTCGATACTATTTCCGTTCATAATTCCTAACGCATAACTTGATGAACCCGCAAATCTGTCAGCTTCTAATTCCTTGCCCCAAACTTCCGTAACATTATAGACCTCTGAAAATCCAACCCCGTTATTTTCCGAAATTACAAGCGGAGCAAGAGTTTTAGCATCTAAAACAACGGGGTCGCTTAAATATGTGGGGATTTGCTGAACGACAAAATAATCCTCGTCAAAAAATGCTTCCCATCCGGGATACAACCCGACAAGAGCCTTGATTATATCCCAGACGGTTGCGCCCGTTCCGAATTCTATATCATACGGAACGGTATCGTCAAACGGAACGTCGGGCGCAACCAACGCACCCATGTTGCCCACCCTAAATTTTGTAATACCGGCAAGCTCAATAAGAGTTTTAATCATCACTTCTCTTATCTTACTCTTCTTTGTTATTACGCCTTCCTTATTGCTTGCAGGAACTAAAATAGGTATTCCACTCAACTTCCCGTTACGAATTCCGTTTAATTCAGCAACCCTGTCCAAACAAGCCAACGACAGATTTTTATTGGTCGCGTCATAAGAATAGTTAGCCGTGTCAAACGTATACAATCCCACAGGGTACCAACGAATATCATCAATACGAAAATCATATATACCGATAAAAAGCCGGATATATTTGTCGAACCATATTTTTTTGCCGCGTCCAATCAAAAACGTGCTGTCTTTGATATGCAGGTTAAGATTATAAGTTCGGCGAATATCGGAATCGGCATCAATGGAATAATCGTCGCTTTTTAGCTCTCCCTCTAACTGTTCAATGTTTTCAAATGATTTGTTCAGTAATTCCAATCTCGCAAACAATGTCTTTTCAGGTCTTTTCAAAAGTTCAATATCTTCCTGCTGTACGACATAAGCCAAAAATCTCACCACCCCGCCTAATATATTGTTAAACTTAAAAATACGCTTCGAGCTTCACTCGCTCCAAGACGTTTTTCAACTAAAACAACTATAGTTATAGTCAATTAATCCGTTATCATACAATGCTTCGCCGTCGTCACAATCGTCGATTTCAGTCCACCCAACAGATGTTTTCACCAAAAGTTTATTATTCTTAACCTCCGATTCCGTGATAGAATCAGAAGATACACCTATCAGCTTCATTCTGCCGTCTTCATATTTCAATAATTTAGGTATTTTGTTGTATAGGAATTTGTTTAACCGTTCACGGTATTTCCATGAATTCTTTATATCCCATTCGTTTGTTTTTTCGTTATACTCTGCGAATATCGCACTCACCGTTCCGCTTGTATAATTATTGTCACCGTTATGCACAATAAACGGATGAACCCTGTGCATGGTGTTGACAACCGCTCTGGGGCTGTTTTGCTGTTGAGGGTTAACATCTGTTTCAAGCTGTGCGGCAAAACATTTATCTTTTTCAGATATAATCAATCCGACAAAGCAAGTTTTGATTTTACTGATAATCGGAACACCCTCAACCCCGCCGATTACAGGAACAAGGCAATAATCATACTCTGTCTTAGACCTTGCCGTATAATCCAAGAAAATAAAATTGAAATCTTCAATCGAGTTCGTCATTTGTTCATAAACCGTTATCCAGTTAAACGTGTCTTTTAATCTTCGTTTTACCCTGATAGATTCCGTTTCCTCTACACCGAAATCAACGCTGCCGATATACAAATTTCGAGTGAAATGCGCATGAAGAACCGTGTCAACATTCCAATCAACGGGGATTTCGGTCAAGTTTATATCTTTTGAAACAAAAAACTCGTCCCAAGCTCCGTTCATTAAAACAAACGATTTGACTTTCCCCGAATACGAAGGCGTCGTATCAAGTGAATACTGTCCTCCGGCAAAACCATAACTTAAAAACAACATTATTCAAAATCACCCCAAATCCTGTCAACCCAACATTCTCCGTTTGCGTTATTACGGTTCAATTCAACCCTGACATTCACACCCCATTTAGATGCTGTCTTAACAGAGTTTATAAAGTAATAATTTTGTCCGCCGACAACGGCGGAAGTGCAGTTTTCCCATGCAGGGTTTTCATCGTTTCCGTTATTGCAAGCAAACACTTTAAAAACCGCACCTGTCGGAAAAGTGCGGCTTACGTTTATAAAAATACGCTCGGGAATATCAATGTCAAAATCCGGTACAGGAAATTCCTTGTAAACAACTATTTGAGATTCGTTTTTTGTAAACTTATATATTTGCGTTGCGAACGCGCCGTATCTGCCAATGGCGGTAATTGTTATAATATGAGGATTTGCCGAAGTCCTGTTCGGCAATAGGATAAATTCGCTCTGTGTCAATATAAAATTTTGAAGAACATCATTTGTTGTGTTATACACCCGTTTCAACGTTCCGTTAAAATATTCCTCAATTTTAATCGGTTCCCAATCGTTATTATCTCTAACGGAATAGCTGAACGAAAAAACTGACGTTATCAAGCCCAAATCACCGTCAGAACCGCTTATAACAGGAGGATCATTCGTTATTAACGGAATAAACGCCGATTCTTTGTAAGCACCATCGATATTATATATATCAAACGCTTTTACCCTATACGCAACGCTTTTTAAACTCGGCTCTCCGTTTTCGATATATGTAACCGAAAATTGACTTGAAGAAATAATTGCGGCAGACGGAATCGTTTTCCAAATATTCGACCCGTTATAAGCTCTCTCCAATATGTAACCCGTTATTGACGAACCCGGAAGCGTTGTCGTGCTTATTCCCCACGACACGGTTACATATCCGTCTCTAACCACAAATTCGGGTGCGTCAAGCGAAGCCGGAACACTCGGTCGTATTGTGGTTACGGATAATTCAGCCGTTGTTTGACCGTCGCTTATCAAATCTGCGCCGTTTGCTCCTGAACCTGTGCTAACCGCACGAACGCTGTATTGAACCTTCGTCGCCGTGGCTGATAATCCGCCGTCTTTATAATTCGTCAGTATACCGGAATATATTTCAGACCACGCACTCCATGTACCGTTAATCATAGCTCTGCGCTGTAAAGTGTATTTGTCAATCGTAAAATAAGGATTTAACACGGTACTCCACGCAATATCAACGGGAACTCCGCCGTAAATAGTGTTCGGATTCGGAGTAGACGACCTAACCGTTATTATTGGCGGAGCGTTAGGCGGAAACCTGACTGTTCCGTCATTTTCAAATAAAAGGCTGTTATCGAAATTAATACAGGGTCTTAAACCGCAGGGCCAAGCTCCGACATTTGTTATAACCATAGATGTTGTGCCTGTTGTATTGACGTATGTAATATGACTATAAGTTGCGGCTTGATTATAGTAAACTCTTCCGGTCCACCATTCTATAGGTTGACCGCTAAATTTGGGAACTCTGTAATTTGACGGAATATCGTAATCATATAAATAAATAAGGCTGTTCGATACAGAACCGCCGCCTATTGTACTTCTAACATAGTTTAAATTTATCTTCCCGCTTAATTTTGAATCTACGCTGAAAAATTGTGCGATGTTACTTGTCCCGGAGTCTTTTTCATCAAGACCGACACCATACCGTGATTGTAAATTTGTTGCGACCGAATAAGCAATCGTTTTATAAACATCAACCATCAATCCATATTTACGTCCCGCAGAACCCCGTTGCACAACAACAAATTCGCGCGGCGCTCCGTCGATATTCACATAAACCTTGTCGCCGACATTTTTGTTTTGAAAATATGTTGCCGCCATAATCCGCCTCCTAACACTCTAATCTTTCCAACGCCTGATTCCAAATACCGTTTGAAATAATCTTTCCGTCCAACATATCGAATTTCATCTCAAAATCATAATTTACAGAAATTGCTTTGCCAAAATCAGAAATTCTTATTTCATACAACCCATTACAACGGCGTATTTGAAATTTTATTAAGTTCAGGCTTTTAACAGGGTTGATTTTATTGCTGAAAACAACATATACGGGTTCATGGTTACTTCTTAGTTCAACATAGTTTTTAACCCCGTTTGCAAAAATTCCTTTTCTCCAATACAGGGAAACATATCCGTTTTCATCATTTATCCTTAAAAACTCCTTGTTCTGTGTAAACCCAAACCCAATGAGCGTACTCCAAAAACTTCCGTCCAAATCATATCCCTCGTCAAAAGACACCCAATGCCCCTCTCGGCGAACATCAACAGCCACCCCGTCTTTGCTGTGCGGGGAATCAATATCAACATAAAGAATTTCGTCGGGATTTGATTTACCTTCAATCATAATAATGTTTGAAGAGACTTTGACGATCCCTTCATATTTTTTGTTTTCGAGCGACAAATGTGAATAAGAAGTCGGTGCATTGAATGACACCGTAAATTGAATGTTTCCGGTGTCAAGAATCATTCCGTTCTGTGTTCTTCCCTCGGCGCGAATGTAATAGATTCCGTCGTCAAAAAGGTTTCTCACAGTTACTTGCTGAACCGTGCTGTTTACGATGTTTCCCGTTGTCCAAAAAACCGAATCAGCTGAAGTAAGCACCGTAACCTTATATTCATTCAGCACTTCACTTTCCGACTGCGAATAATGCAAATCAAACGCAAAAGATGAATTTCTTATGATATTATCTGATGGCATATTATTAAACTGCCACAACGGTTTGGTTTTACAAACAAACGAAACGGGACTGCTTACGGTTTCTGCGTTGTTTATGTCATAAGCCGTTATGGTGCAATTATAGTTTTTTCCGTTTATAAGAGTTCCCGCCGGAATCATATGAGAAAGCATCTGCGTTACAGCTATTTCGTCGTAAACGCTTTCGTTTGTTAAATCTTCATATACAATAAGTCTGTTTTTCACAGCTTGATTGCCAGAATATTTGAAAGAAACCGAAAAATCAAAACCGGCATCAAACGCCGGAATCCGATTTAAAGAAATCGTTGCCAAATCAATCACCGTCCTAAAACAAAAAAGAAACCCCGATAATCAAGGATTTCTCAAAATGTGTTCTATTTATTTTCTAATGCTGTCTAATATGGATTAGCGGAAGGTTCAGCCAGCTTCCAATTATGCTTATAATGGGTTGTTCAATAGCATAAAACAAACAATTCAATGTACAACTTTTGTTATTTTAATTGTTTTCCATAATTATCAAGTAACTTTGATAAATCACTCGAATCGACTTGTCCATCACCATTAATATCGACATCAGAATCTGAGGCACTTATATCTTTCAATCCATAATTATCCAACAAAACTGACAAATCATAGACTTCAACATGACAGTCGTTATTAATATCGCTGGTAATTAGAGTGCTTGCCGCTAAGTCAAAATTATAAACAGCAGGTGTTTGAATATTTGTTCCGCCGATTCGTATCGTTAGTAGGTTATCAGTTGTATTCATATTTAATGGAAAAACTACATCAAATTTATTTTCCGAGTCAGGTGTTATTTTGCATTGATCAATATAAAGAATACTGGCAATATCGTTATAATCACTTTCTTTAGGATAAATTAATGTCGTGATTTGTTGTTCGTTAGCCGAATTAAAAATCTTCCCCTTGACATTTATTGTCTGAGCTTCTACATTTACTGATACCTGCTCAATATCAATAGTCGGGGACAGAGAAGAATTCGCGCAGGGAACAAGTGGTTTCATCGTGACCATATCTTCCCACAACATTATCTTGGATGTATATGATTGAGTTATAACAAGCATAAATCAGCGAAAGCCTTGATTTAACTGGGGTTTCACGCCGATTTATGCCTATTTTTTATTTTAAAAACCGAAACGAAACCGTTTCGTTGGGAAGGAGGGTAGGATTTTTATATTTTTTGTACACGCTTTCCTCATCTGACAACCTGTATGGCTCGCTATCTATTTTGACCATATAAAACGAGTCAACGAATATCACGCTGATTATTTGACTTATACTTAAACAAAAAAGGATAAACCCATAGATAATCATTATCATACCCACATCGAACAAAAAATAACTTTTCTTATTTTCCATTTTGCTCCTCTATTCCATACCTTAGCCATTATGGGCATCCTTGTTAATAAATGATTGTTGTTCAGGTACTCATAATGTTCTATATACTGATTTTAAAAGTTATTAATGTATATCCCAAATCAACCATTTGTCGTCTTCACGGGTAAAAGCAAAACTTTTAAACCAAGTTCCTAAATACATAATATCTTCATCAGCGGGGTCATTGTAAGAATCTTTGTAAATGAATCTGTTACTATTTATATGGTCAATATAATTATGAGATGAATTTATATCGTATATATGTCAAGCCACTCCCCGTCCTTATAAGTTCCCAAACCATATTCTGTACCATATTTTTTTGATATTGTTGTTTTATAAAGTTCTATGTCTTTATCCTCCAATGCCTTTCTATGCGTCAAAAATGTTTCTATCACATCGATTGGTAATCTTGTGTCAACAACAAACAATCATTCGGAAGATCAGCGGAAAAATAGCTTTCATTTATGCCAATTAAATCAAATATTTTTTCGTTTCATCAATTTCTTTTCGCATATCTTCATTTTTGGTCTGAATTACTCTTATATATTGTTCTTTTTCGTCTAATTTTTTTGTTATTCTATAAATATTTTGGTTCTCTTCTTCTAAGCTATTTATTAATTGATGAATATTTTGGTTGAGGTATGCGATATACAAACCCAATACCACTAATAACGCAACGGTGACCTGTAACAAAAGTTTTCTTTTTTAATTGCAACATTTATCGCCCTCCAAAATCTATTCGTTGCTAACCTCGGTGACAATCCAGTCGCTTCCGTTGTACATCACATCATAGGTTGCATCCGAAGCATAATCATATTTTTCCGAGTATTCTTTTCCATCAATAAAATCGGTGTCAACAACGCCAATAATAGCATTGATTCTAAGATGGCTATCATCCAACCATTCATGCGTCTCAAAATCCATTGACTTTAAAACACTTGAATAATAGCTGTTACATATATATGTATCCTGTCCGGTAGCAAGATCCTGAATATAATATTCCCCTATCCAGTCGCCGAATATCTTTGTACGAAATATCAACGCGAAATTACTTTGTTTGCTGAAAGACAAAGTGCGATAGTTACGATAAGCAAATATTTCTCTGTATTCTTCAGACAAAAGTTCATTCATTTGCGCAATTTCGGATTTATAATAAGTTTCAAAATCATCAGCACCCGACATCCAATTCCCACTTTTATTAGCTATGTCATAAATATAAGTGTCGCCAATCCCTTTATATATAACGCTCATGTATGCGACGTTATCCCTTATTCCTGCAAGTTCTATCCTACCGGGATATTCCGAGCTTACAACCTCCCACATAAAATAATACTCATCTTCTTGTTCTTCAGAGATATAGTATTCTAACGCTCCATTCCGGTCTATTGTAATCCATTGTTCTTTGAAATCAACCTCACCAATCGAAAATATTACAGCAGTATTTTCATTTTTTTCAAATTCGTATATATCAACCGATTCTAAATTATAATTGAACTTTCCGTTTTGGGTATGAGCTGAAAAAATATAATCTGCGTTTCTTTTTATGTTAGAAAACTCATTCCAAAGAACAGTTTTAATTGTTATTATTTCATTATTTATAAACACCTTAGTACCTTCTCTGAGAAGTTTATAATTTTTAACGGGAGTATTAAAGTCATAGGTTTCGCCATCATCATTTATATAATCAAGCAAGTTGTATATGTCGATTATATCAATATCGCTATTTTTATTTAAGATAATATTATCCGCACTAACAAAGTCTTCTGTTAAGGTGTTTTTGTCTTTAATTGGAGAAATGTCTTCAGACGCATTATTACAACCGACTAAAAAAAGAAAAATTACAAAAAGCAATAAATATATATATTTCATGAGATTGCTCCTTCTGCTAAAATCATTTTCCTTGCACATTATAACAATTTATATGCCGATTGTCAAAAATATTGATTTTTTTCGAATAAATTATGAGCGAAGCGGATAAGCAAGCCGCTTCGCCCATAATAACAAATCAAAATTATTCTACTTGATAATTATAAATTTAGTTTGACCATTTTACATTTGAAGCAGCGCTATTAGTCAGCCTAATCCTACAATAATTATTCATCCCGGTGTTGTTATCAACACAAGTTGGTGAATCGTTTTCATCTTTGAAAGATATTTTTGTTTTATCGCTACCATCCAAACAAATTGATGGAGAATTTTGAGAAGTCCCAACAATACTTCCCATTATTTTGTGCATATCAAACATATCGGGACCACCAGATAACTTGTTGCTTTCGCCGAAAACGGCAACTAAAAAGACCCGCCCGTCCCTATAACCTATCGCAGTTCTTGAGGTAGCTATTGATAATTTGCCCGGGTCTCCATCCCGTTCTTTGAGATCCGGGTCTTTTTTTATTTCATTGTTAAAATCACTACCTTCATTAAACTTTGTGTCCGTCATTAGTTTAACGCCGCCAATTCCCCATTGCATATGCGCTATGCCTTGATTATACGGAGAAGGATATTTACCCCATTCGCCCATTTTATCCTTATATCCTAATGCTGCTCCTGTATAATATATAGCTGCAAAGAAGTTATTTGTGTATCCTTGCAAGTTGGAATTTCCCGAATAAAAAGACATATCTTCATCATTATAAACGTGAAGAACACTCATATATATGGGTGGCGTCATGCTGTAAAACGAAGCGTTTGTGCCAAAAATATTATTGTTTGCCCAATTTTGTGCGCTTATTAAACCATCAATGCTCGTTGGCTCAATAATAATATCTTCAGGATTGCATTCATAATAATAAATATTAACTTTTTTATTAGAGTCGGGTACTGTAAATCCTATTTTCTTATTAAATGTGGCGTTCCCAGAACTCGACATCGGCTTGCTAAACAGTTGGCTTCTGCGAACATCGCCGTTTTGAAAATAAATAATAAACTGTGCATACAAAACATTGCCGTTCATGCCGTTTATATCTACGTTATTAAACGTCACGGTATTAGTGGCTCCATTTATCAAAGTTTTTGTTTGATCAGCTTTAAAGTATTTTGCTCCGTCTTTATCCCACCCCATACGTAATTCAATCTTGCAGTCTGGATTTCCTGCGTTTTGTGCATCAAAGGTGAATGTTATTGTATTGGAACCATTACGCGGCATATTAGCGCTACCATTATAATTTACGGCTTGATTGTTCATCGTAAACAACGCATTTATATTAACAGACAGCGTATAATTTCGGTTAGCTTGACTTCCCGTCACATTAGTATATTCTCCATCCTTTACAAAAACGCCTATGTAATATGTTTGCCCACGCGTCAAAGAAACGCTGTTAAAAAAACCATTTGAAGTTGTTTTCAAATTGTCGTCAACGACGATATAGCCGAAACGATTACCAACTGACAGAGTTGGAGAAAGTGAAATTGATGCGTTAACAGTTGCTCCAGTGTGAGTATATTGATACCAATCTATATCAAGCTCATTGTCGAAGTGCCCGCTTATTGACATGGAAGTCATTTTTGTGGCACAAAGTATTTTTCCTGTGGGAAGCGTTGCGGATATGAAGTCATTCGTCGCACGATACACTCCGGATGATTTAACTTCATTACCGTGCAAATTTCCGGCAGTTGTCTTTGTTATAGTCAGTTTCCCTTTCATAGCATAATTATATTGCAACGATCGACTTCCGATTTGGATGTAATGCACCCCTGTTCTTGTCGCTACATAGGTTGCATACTTTTCCTTGGTCGTCGGGTTGTCGAAAACATCCACATTATTTACTAAAAGACCATTATCCACAGCAATCCTATATTTATGTAAGAAATCCACATAAGACGGACTTAACGACATATCCATGTGAATACTCAACTTGTCGCCGGTGTTCATTTGCACGGCATAGTAATTCATATCTGCCATAGAGTCAACGCTGAAAGTAATGGGGGTTGCTTCCGTTGTGGTATTGCCGAGATAGTTGTTTTCAAAGGTTGTTCTGTTAGTGTTAGCTCTGGTCTTAGTGTTATTAGGCAATAAATCAGCGAATGTTTCCATATCATAACGAGTCAGCGTCAGTTGATATTCATCGAGAGAATATTGGTCATTCATCCCGTGTACTAAAACGTAGTAATTTTGCGCCGAACCGGTCTTGTTGCATATTTCAGCGCCTGCTTTGCCGCCGTTCGGAACTAACCAACCATTCTCAATTCGACTGTTGCCATCCCAAATTGACGTATAATACGTTTTACCGCTCGGAGAAGCAACATATGCTATCAGCTTATTATTTGCCGGAACATTAATTCTGAAAAAGTCCAAATCTTCGGGATGGTCTATTTTTCCGTTTATTGTAACAGGCGAATTTATCGAAAGCGACACCAAATCTGCCCCGGTTGTTGTCGGGGAATCATTTCCGGGTTTGGAGGAAGAATTATAATCCTCAAAACTTATGCTGTCTTCAATCAAATACAGACGAACAAGATGTCCGCCGTTAGAGTTTCCGGATTTGGTCTTCCAGTAAATCGCAACGGTATATGTTCTGAGTGATGATGACGGACCTAATATTGCCGCCGTATAACACCTTCCGTTATATTGGTTCGGTGCCTGCATGAAATTAGAGCCGCTTACATCGCTGTATCCTTGAGTATTTATCCAACACACTTCAAACTCATCGCCCGCGTTTTTAGGTTCTACGCTTGCGACTAACTTAAATCTATGACCGCTACCCGGAGTATTAGCCGGGATGGTTCCTGTTTGATATATTACGAATTGTCCTACGCCGGGATGCTGCATACCATCATATATTGTATATGCCGGCTCGTTAGCGCTTGCAAGAGATAATCCCTGAGTTTCAGGATCATATTCATCAAAATCCATTTCTGACATTTGAATATAGTCATTCACTTCATAGTAAGTTTCCGAATCAGAATATGATTCATTAAAAACCTCGAAAGCGGGAGCAAACAACTCATTTTCTAATTCTTGAGTACCAACAATGATTTCATCTTCAATATCTGCGTCTTCGGATTCATCAAAGATTTCACCCTCAGAGTCGTCGGAGTCATCTTCAACCATTTCTTCCTGCATTTCATCTTCCATTAACTCATAACTTTCCAATAAATCCGACGATGAATTATTCGTATTTTGCCCTATTACGGCAAAATACAAATCTTCATCCGATACTAAAGACAGATCATCTACGCAAATTTCGCTGTCAAAATTAGCCGTTGGTGCTTCGTCAAAAGTAGCGAAAATCGGCTCATCGTCATCCTCCTGCGGAAATCCCATATCATCCTCGCCCATAGATGACGTAGCTATTTCTGTTTCTCTGCTAATCGTCGCTTTAACTCTATCGGGAATTGCATTTTCATCTATTGGTGTAAAATTTCCGCTGAGAGTATATGCGTTTGATGCGCTGCCTCCGTTGATAGATGTCACGGTAATGAAATAGTTATATTCTTCTATAGCGATATTTGAAATTGTTGTCAAACTTGTTTCAATAACCTCACCGGCTGAATCGCGTAATTGTATAACATACTCGCAGCCATTCGGCACGTTAGAAAGCGTAAAGGTTGCGATTCCGGGTGTTCCCGATGAAATGCTGTACCATTTAATTTGTTCTGATTCATAAAGTTTATCGGTAATTGAAATTGGATATGTAAGTTTTTTCGCATCACCTAAAGACCCGTTTAAAGAAAAACAAGACATATCGCTCCAAAGCGAATATTCACTACCCTTCACCGCGCGCACACGAACAGGTATGTCATACGGCAGATTTGAGCCGAGCGAGAACGTGTGATTAGTTACGGTTTTTGTGTAAACAGTTCCGTAAATTTCAACTTGATATTCTGTAGCTCCATCCACCTCGTTCCAGTTCGCGGTAAATTCCGTGTCGGTATTATTTGTGTTAATCCGTAAATTCTGAGGAAATGATAACCCAAAATATTTTTTTACGTTATTACGATAATTTCCGTCCCAACCGCCTATCAAGTACGTTCTGTTGAAATACTTAACTGCGGATATTCCGGTGACAGCATTATCTAAAACACCGACCGTTTCGCATACATTCTCATATACATCAAACCGCTCTATGGTGTCTGTGATAACCTCCATGAAAATATCAGTGCTTTCGGTTTTTCCGAGTAAAGCGTTTCTTCCGCGGGCATCATGCGATACAGATCCTCCGAAAATATAGACTTTTCCGTCGAAAACCGTTACCCCGAAATCTTTGCGAGGTGTTTGCAATTCAGTTTTCAAAAACGTTTTGCCGGTCGTCGGATTATATTCGTATATTCCGTCTATACAATTATAACCATTCGTTCCGCCGATAACATATATTACGCCATTTACTGCTACCGCTTTTCCATATGCAAACGAAAATTGAAAATCCGCTTCGGTTGCCCATGTGTCATTTGTAAAATCATAGGAAAAAACTTTGCTCGAATATCCATCATCGGTCATTCCTCCTATTATATAAGCCTTGTTTCCAAGCACAACAGATGCCGAGGCGTATAATTCCTCTGGCATATTTGCCCCATAAGATGAGCCGAGTGTTTTGGTGTTCAGTTTGAAAACAGTGTTAATTGCTGTGCTGCCATTTGTACCGCCAAAGGCATAGATATTGTCGCCGTATAATTCGACAGACATTTCGGCAGTTTTATACTGAGATGGCAATAAATAACTTTGCCATGAGCCTGTTACAGAATTGAATATATCTAAATTGTTTAAAAAAGAATTTCCGTCATATCCTCCGATGGCATATAATGCGCCGTTTGCTGTTATGTATCCACCGCCATATCGAGATGGCGAAGGTAAATCGGCGGGTTCAACAGTAGTTTTGAATGCAGCAGCGGCATTCAAATATCCGTTCGTATCTACTTTACCGATGAGCGAATTGAGTGGTTTGGCATTAAGAAGAATTCTGCTTTTTATTTCAGAAGCCGAAAGTTCCGGCGACACGCTTTTAATTAATGCCGCAACACCTGTGACGAAAGGAGCTGCCATAGAGGTTCCGTGTTGGTATCCATAATTACCGCCAACAAGCGTAGTTGCTATATTAAGTCCGGGTGCCGCTATGTGTACACCTTCTCCATAATTAGAACTGTCACCGGCGGTTGTAATAAGATTCCCTGATGAAGTCATTGCAGCGACGGAAATTATATTATTCAATCCATATCCTGCAGGATAACTTTTGCTTTGTGCGAAATCGTTTCCGCCATTACCTGCCGCGCAAACAAAAAGCATATCGCTTTGATTAATGGCATTATACAAAAATTGTGAATATCCGTCTGATTCAAAACTGCAATTAACGATTTTTACGCCGTGTTCTTCGGCATACTCTACCGCCTTAATAACGTGATACATCGTTCCGGCATCATCTATGCCGCCGAGTGCTTTTAACGGCATCATTTTTACATTAGGTGCAACACCGGTAATACCTTGACCATATGCTGCGATTATTCCGGCTACGCTCGTGCCATGTGAATATTCATTTGGATTATTACTATCCCATACGACATTATTATCATCTATAAAATTCCATCCTGCGACAATATTCGGAGCCAAATCAATATGATTGACATTCATACCTGTGTCAATAACACCTATGATAACATTTGGGCTACCATATGTTATAGGCCATACATCCATAACATTTATGTGATATTGCCCATTATGATTTGGCGAAGGCTGTGGATTCAAGCCCCATTGCATATCAAAATATGCAGCGGTTGCCGCTTTGACCTTGTAGTTAGGCTCAGCATACTCTACGCCCTCCATTTCCAAGAGTTGAGCAATAACATACTCACTATCTTCGTTACTTTCTATCGACAGAAGCTTTGTAACGCTTCCGGAATTGTCAGATAACAACTCGCCTTTTATTGCGACTTCTATATTATCTTGTGACATTTGAGAAAGTTGTTCTTCAAACACATTTTCGACATTTTCTTTATATTCCGAGGTTTGAACAATTCCTCGGCTTTTGGATGATACTTCTTTTAAAATCGTGCTTTCTTTATATTTAACAAGATATTCTGTGGTCAAAGAAGTTTCTTCATTTGGCTTTTCGTTCGGCAAATTTTCTAATAATGATTCGTCGGATGATATTTCGTCAGGTAAATATTTTGACGAATTAAAGACCGGTATTTCATTTGAAATCTCCTCAAAAAATTCTTCTGCCGACATCTCCGGCGGCAACATTTCATTTGCATAAACAGTTTGAGATAAACAAAAAACCAATATCAATATAACAGAACTTATTTTTTTCAACATAATATTTTACATCCTTTCCGGGAACAATGCCCAAATTAATCATCTTATTCGTTTTACGAAATTATCTTCACAAATTTAAAGGAATACATTTCATTGAATTTTACGAATGCTAATTTGTGTATATCCCGTCTTTAAAACACGCAATGGTAAGGTGTTCACAAGGCTTTGATTTCCCGTATAATTAAACTCAAATTCGCCTGCTGTGTTTGTAATAATTTGTACACCGGCAGGAACAACATATGAGGTATCAATTTCAAAATATTCAGCTTCAAAATTCACTCGGAATCTTGTATTGTTTGTATTGCAGTTAATAGGCAATCTATATAAATCATTAATTTTTGTCGTTGCATTTATACAGAAATCGGCTACGACAAGGTTGAAGGTATTAGATTCTATTCCGCCTATGCTTATTTTTAATGGATAAACGCCTGATGCAACCCCCGAATCCGTGGTGATTATCAGCGAACCTTCATTCTCCCAAACAGAAATATACGCTGTTAACCCTGCGGGAGCTCCGACTAACGTGACATCATATGCGCCTTCTTCTATATTTTGCACTTGAAGGGGAAACGTAGAAAAACCGGCTGTACTGCCTGCTGCAAGCGAATGATACTGTTCGCCTACTATCTCAATTGATTGGCTAACAATGGGATCAAAGAAAACGCCTGAAAGATTTCTCCATTTACTCGAATCTTCAATCTTTACAGAAAAACCCTTCTTGACTTTGAAGCTGACATACGCATGCGAATAATCGCCCCAGTCATCTCCGTTGCTGTCCCAACGATAACCCCATCCGTTGTCGTTATCCTTGAACAGTAAAACATTACCATACTCATCATAAAACGTGACTTTCGCTTTACTGTATTTACCAGCCTCTGTTAAATCATATCCGCCGCCGTGCCATGACGTAAAATAGAATGTAACGATGTGTTCTTCGTCATCATTTATATCAAATGTCAAAGTTTTTGCCGGCGCATAAGTGTTTGAGAATATTCCCGCTGCCGTCATTTTCTTATATGTTCCGTCAGGTGAATTAAGACCTGCGCGCGGTCTTTCGATCGGGTCAAGCCAACTGTCGGGAGCGATATATGTCGAGCGGTGAATGGTATTGTTAAAACCATGATCAACTGCAAGACTGTAAATATGACCGTTAATCTCGTTCAAATATTCTGGGGCTTTTATTTCATCATATGTGTATGTCGGTACGTGTTTAGCGCCATATGAATCCGCTCCTTCGTAACCCGACCAAGATGACAGATCAACAGCATAACCGGCATTAATGTCGGCGTTAAAACCAAAAAGAATATAACCGTCGAGCCCGTACTTTCCGTTCCAATTGTTAAGTGTTGTTCCATCGGTAGCATGCCATGTAACACTCGGCTCTGCTATCGGTAATCCAAATACTCTGGCAGGTGATAATCTGTTTAAAGTTGTTCCGTCACCTAACTGTCCATAATTATTACTTCCCCAAGTCCATATCGTGCCGTCGCTCTTTAACGCCACACTGTTAGCACCTCCGGCAGAAATGTCTATAACATTCGAAAGCCCCAAAACTTGTACGGGAGCATATTGATTTGTGGTAGTTCCATCTCCAAGTTGGCCGTTATCATTACGACCCCACGCCCATACTGTTCCATCATTTTTCAATGCTAAATTATGACCATTTGATGCCGCTGAAATTTTAATAATATCACTGATATCTGCAACCATAACCGGTGTAAGCCTCGCCATGGCAGTTGTCCCATCACCTAACCGTCCATAAATATTATAACCCCATGTCCATACCGTACCATCATTTTTCAACACAACCGTACAAGCGCTGCAAGCAAGAACGTCTTTAACATCGCTAATACTCGTTACCTTCACAGGTGTGCTTAATATACCTGTTGTGTCATCACCCGACACTTGACTTATACCATTCCAACCCCAGCCCCATAATGTACCATCGTTTTTTATTGCCATAGTATGACCGTATCCGGTTGCAACTTTAGCAACATCATTCATTACAAATAACAATGTTGATGACATATTCATCTGATTACTGTCACCTCTTTGGCTAAATTCACCATATCCGCAAGCCAACAATGCTCCACCATTTCTAAGTACCATACTATAATGATACGATCCTGCACTAATATCTACGGCATCATTAATCCCCATCATCGACACCGGTATAATTCTTGTTGTCGTTGTCCCATCTCCTAATTGACCCCAGCGATTATATCCCCAAGCCCACGCGGTTCCGTCGCTTTTAACAGCCAAACTATGACCCGCACCTGCTGAAATTGCCATTACAGTGTCAAGACCTATTACTTTTACCGGCACATAACTATTTGTCGTTGTGCCGTTACCCAACTGACCGTTGCTGTTATTTCCCCAAGCCCATACTGTACCATTAGATTTTAACACCAACGTATGATCTTCACCTGCAGCTATTTGAATTGTATCCCCGGCATTGGAATAAAGTTCGAATTGTTTGCTTGCGGAAGGATTATAACCATGAACATCGAAATCATATTCGTAATCCGGTGTAATTGGAGTTGCCGGGATAACGCCAGCTATTGCATTTTCAAGATTGACACGCTTGCCGTCAACAACCTTGCTTTCGAGGTTAGTTAAAACGTCGGCTGTGCCGATAACATATGCTTTCAAGTCATCTGTCATCATTTGCCCGTCATAACAAGCCGCCGCTGCTCCCGTAACATACGCCGCTGCCATACTTGTTCCTGTCATCTTCCCGTATTCACCGTTCGGAAGCACCGAAACAACGTCACGCCCCAATGCGGCTATGTCAACTATATCTTCGCCGTAATTTGAGAAATAAGAAAAGCCGTCGTCGGCATTTATCGACGCGACGCTTATTATGTTATCAAGTTTATAACATGCCGGATAAGATGGCGTTAAAGCTAAATCACGCCTATTATTACCAACAGCGCAAACAAAAAGCGCCTCACTTGCGTCTATCGCATCGTGAAGCGCTTGATTCATTTGAGTTGAGCCAAAAGAACAGTTTATTATTTTTGCGTCCATCGTGTCGGCGTATTCAATCGCGGCGATTATGTCGGAGGTGTACGCACTTCCGTTTTCAAACACTTTAAGTGGCATAATGCTTAAGTTCGATCCCACTTGGCTTGCCGTCTCCGCGATTATTCCCGCGATGTGCGTTCCGTGGGCGTATGCCAAGGGATTGTTTTCGTCATAAACGACATCATTATCAGCAGGGAAATTCCAACCATCAACGGCGTAGTCAACTAAAGCCTCGTGGTTTGCATCCATTCCCGTGTCAATAATGGCTACAAGAACAGGAATCCCGTCGCCGCTAACTTGTGAAATCAATGAGGGTTCAAGAGTTGTTTCTGTGCCGGTTTTTTCATCAATTGAATCAAGTTGAAGTTCAAAGTCGGGTTGGATATATTCTATATCACTATCTACGCCGAGATTCTTTAATGTTTGAGCAAGCTCGGTAGGCAAAACTTTTTCTTCAAGAACAAGAAGAGAAATGTTGCTGTTTTTCGTCTCAACGCTCTTCGCTGATAAGTTGCCAATGCCGTTGTTTTTGTTTAACAACAATTCATTTCCGACATTATCGTCGAGTATTGTTCCGATTGATGTTACGCTTTTTGTCAATTCAGCAGTTTTACTTACAAAATCGTTTTTCTTGCCATCCTTATACTTGACAATATATCTGTCAGTCTTGCCCGCGCTTGAATCCGCCGCGAGTTCATCCGATTCTATTTCTTCTTCGGTTTCCAAATCATTTTCTGATTTATTTATACTGGTAGGTCTGTCCGCTAACTCGGTTCTAATTTCTGACCGCTCGGGAATTAAATCAACCATTTGTTCGAACGGATCTGCTTTTACCGTTATTCCTGTGTTAAAGGCGATTATGGGTATCATTGTAAGAATCATAACAATGCTGATTACTACACTTATAAATTTTATTGATAATTTTTTATTCATTAGCTTCGTGTCCTTTCGTGTTGTTTTTTGTGTTCTCGTACTTGAAATATAGATATTTCTTGATATTGAAATCTTCACACAATCATAGAAAAACCCTCTCTCCCAGTATGATTACCGAAAGAAAGGGTATGCTTCCACAATCTGTTCTTCTTTTCGGCAACTGGCTGCCAATCCTTTTTAGGATAAGGCCCTATAGCTTTGCGTAATTATCTTTCGATAATTTTGCCTTTTACATTACTCACCGTAACATATTTTTCAAGGCTTGTCAATCGGTATTTTGAAAAAATTTCAAGGGGTTGTTGCATTTTTTCATAAATAAATCGCGACAACCCCTATAATTACGCTTTTCCGATAATATATTTCAAATTTTGATTATTCTGAACATAAATAACAATAACCGCATCGTTCACAACAAACGTCTGTCCCGTGCAACAAGACACATCACTCAGCTTCCCACGAATCTTAACCCTATACTTGCTATTCCCCAAAACCTGCACAACCCTGCCTTTAGTCGGGAAATGTAACCGCATGAAATAAGCCCGAACTATCATATTCACGGTTTCTAACAAAACATCAACCGCTCTCGAATTTTCTCCTACTTCAATCACCAACTTTCGCGATAATTTGCAAGCCTCTGTGGCGGAAAGTCGCATTTATTTCTCTTGCCAAACTTTCAGCATTCCCTATCGGAATTTTAATTACAACATCGCCTATGGTCACAAAGGATTGCTGCGTAAAAACGCTTTCACCTTTTCTTCCGATTCCCTGCCACCAAAGCGGCTTATCCAATTCACTTACTCCGCTTAGTCCGCCTTTCGCATACAAATCACCGAAATTAAATCCATCTGTTTTCATTTTATCGAAAACCGACTCTGCATCAAAAGCAACCATTTTTACTGTTTCAACAACGTCTGAAACCCTGTCAATCTGTGATTGGGCGTTATCCATTTGCTGTTTTGTAACGACCCGTTCGCCG
>JGI994J12354_10000903_pt1 | contig 30403 bp, 24 predicted proteins | sample IntmicLarv3ML3BL_FD_12354 | JGI IMG/M metagenome (IMG submission 12354) | reverse complement strand
TGTCTACTTCGCCTTCCATTCCATGACCTAAAAGAACCGCTACTACGTCGTCCTTCAAGTCTTCTTTCAATCTTGTGGATTCGCCGACCAGCTCCAAACCAACGTTTTGAACTTTTCCGCTTCTTTGTTCGATTACTACAAAAATACCTTTACTCATTGTAGGGTTTCCTCCTTATATTTCAATTTTAAGTATATTGTCTCTCTGGCTCGTTCTAAAAGCATCTGAATTAGATGATGAACTTTTCTTCCATCTTGTCAATGATAGCCTGAACAGCTTGCTCAGTAGAAACATCTGTCAAGACTGTACCAGCGCCTTTCACTTCTTTCGTGAAGGACTGATATACGTTTGTAGGGGATCCCTTTAAACCGATCATATCAAGTTCCAGACCGTCTTTAATCATTTCAAAATCAATCACTTTGATTTCTTTTTCGTAAGCTTCTACAATTCCTCTAACACTCATGTATCTAGGTGCCGCCAACTCTGTAATTGCTGTCAAGAGGCAAGGTGTTTTGATTTTGATGATATGGTAGCCATCTTCAAACTGACGTCTAACCACCAAGTACTCTTCTGTCGCTTCTTTCACTTCTTCAACATAAGAAACCTGAGGAACCTGCAATTTTTCCGCAATCTGAGGACCTACCTGCGCTGTATCACCATCGATAGCCTGACGGCCTGTGATAATGATATTATAGCCAATTTTCTCTAATGCGCCTGCAAGGATACCGCTTGTTGCGTAAGTATCGGAACCACCGAATTCTCTGGCACTAACCAAAAATGCGTCGTCACAACCCATAGCCAACGCTTCTCTTAGCGCAACATCTGCCTGAGGAGGTCCCATGGATACTACGGATACTGTACCGCCCAATCTTTCTCTCAACTGCAATGCAGCCTCGATACCTGTTTTGTCATCAGGGTTGATAATAGAAGGAACACCGTCACGAATCAGGGTGCCTGTTTTAGGATCAATTTTAACTTCAACTGTATCTGGTACTTGTTTAATACATACAACGATTTTCATTATTGTTGTTCTCCTTCCAAATTATAGTATTTAGCTTCGTCAATAATAAGATACAAAAAACCAGTTATCAAACTTTCATCGCGCCGGAGATAATCATCTTCATCGCTTCGGAAGTACCTTCGTAGATTTCTGTAATCTTAGCATCACGCATAGCTCTTTCTACAGGGTATTCACGGCAGTAACCGTAACCACCAAGTAACTGTACGCAAACTCTTGTTACGTCATTTGCAACATCGGAAGCAAACAATTTACACATAGCCGCATAAGGAGCATAATTTTCATGGTTATCTTTAGCAGTAGCCGCTCTCCAAACCATCAATCTAGCAGCATCAACCTTTGTCTGGCATTCAGCAAGTTTGAACTGTGTATTCTGGAATTTGTTGATTGTTCTACCGCCCTGTTTTCTTTCTTTAACATATGCCAAAGCCTCGTTAATTGCGCCCTGAGCAATACCAACAGCCTGTGCACCGATACCGATACGGCCGCCGCCAAGTGCTGTCATAGCAATTTTGTAGCCCTGACCTTCTCTGCCTAATAATCTGTCTTTATGAACGCGAACGCTTTCATAGTTAACGATACAGTTAGATGCAGCTCTGATACCCATACGTTCAATGTTTTCACTTACAGAAAGACCTTCCATGCCTTTGTCCAAGATAAATGCAGACATACCTCTTGGTCCGATGGATTTGTCTGTCAATGCAAACATAACGAATGTATCTGCAAAGCCTGAGTTTGTTGTAAACATTTTAGCGCCATTGATGATGTAGTAGTCGCCATCTTTTTCCGCTGTCGTCTGAACGCCGGATGCGTCTGTACCAGCATTTGCTTCTGTTAAGCCGTAGCAGCCTACTTTTGTACCATCAACAAGTGGTCTCAAGAATTCCTGTTTCTGCTCTTCTGTACCAAACTCGTTGATACATGCACAGCAAAGGGAGGTATGTACAGATAATGTAATACCTGTAGAACCGTCAATCTTGGACACTTCTTCCATTGCCAATGTATATGTCAGAACATCTGCGCCCTGACCACCGTATTCTCTGGAGTAAGGAATACCGAACATGCCGGCTTTTTGAAGCTTCGCAACAAGATCCATGCTGTATTCTTCAGCTTCATCCATGTCCTTTGCGATGGGTTTGACTTCTTCTTCAGCGAATTTTCTGAATAGCTCTTGCTGAAGCACTTGGGTTTTTGTTAATTTGAAATCCATTTAATATTCCTCCTATTTTTAAAAAATTTTAAAACAACCCAATAAACCTTTAGATTGTTTCATTTTAACTACCTAAATATCCAAAACTTTCCTTGCCTTGAAACACACAAAAATCCACATGTATCCCTTGTCCATATGCGCTCACAATGAATATACATTCTTGTTTAAAAATTGTCAACTCATTCTATTCAGAAAAATCACTGAAAAACGCACGAACTTTATGGCAATCATGTCATATGAAAATTGATGATTCAAAAGCACAAACAACACAAAAACATGACGTATCTCTTAAAAGGCAAAAAAACTTGTTTTTTTAACAAAAAACCGACTTTATGCCCGCTTTTGAACATTCATCCCCATATTCAAATTGTACTTTGAGTGATATTTGCTCCAAGCACTTTTGTATATGAGATTTTCGTACAAAAACACGCATTTGCCCAGACTCCGCTATACTTTTGTCTCGTCTAACTTTACACCATTGTCATTTATATGTCAATATATTTCGCATGAGAACTATTCGCTAACTCCCATTTTGTCTGACAAGCTTTGTTCAATTTATACAAGAACTTCAAAAAAATCACTCGCTTCTCTCTCGACAAAAAAATTCGGCTTTATTACAAATCATAAACCTTCTGATATGTTTGTTTTATATAACCCGAATCACCGATTTTTTCGGCCTAAACGCTGTGTTTTCTTGTGACTTTTCCCGAATCACTCCCTTTGTGAAAAAGCAGTATCTCACTATATATTGTTCCAATAAAATAGGCGATGCAAAACACCGCCTATCTGTTTTTATTGAATTAAATCATTTCGCTTTCGTCAATATATACCGTATCGGGCATACCAATTAACTCTTCTATCTCTTTTTCCGGTTGAATTTCAACACTGCGGTATCTGGTCATACCTGTACCCGCCGGAATCAACTTACCAATAATTACGTTCTCCTTCAAACCGATCAAAGGATCAATTTTGCCTTTAATCGCCGCTTCCGTAAGAACTCGGGTTGTTTCCTGGAAAGAGGCTGCGGATAAAAAGGAATCCGTCGCCAGAGAAGCTTTTGTAATACCCAGCAATACGCGCGTGCCTTCTGCCGGTTCCTTGCCCTCTGCTTCAAGGTCTGCATTCGTATTTTCAAATACCAACCAATCCACCAAACTACCCGGCAAGAAATTCGTATCACCGTTATCCTCAATCTTTACTCGCTTGAGCATCTGGCGAACGATAACCTCAATATGCTTATCATTGATTTCTACACCCTGCAGGCGATACACACGCTGCACTTCCTGAATCATGTAATCCTGAACGCCTCTAAGACCTTTAATCTTCAATATATCATGAGGATTTACGCTACCTTCCGTGATTTCATCACCGGCCTCGACCATATCGCCGTCATAAACCTTGATTCTGGAACCATAAGGAATCAGATAATCCTTTGTTTCGCCGCTTTCTAGGTCAGTAATAATGACTTCACGTTTTTTCTTTGTATCGCTCAACGTTACTTTTCCGCCAAATTCAGCAATAATTGCCAAACCTTTTGGCTTTCTCGCCTCAAACAACTCCTCAACACGAGGAAGACCCTGTGTGATATCATCGCCGGCAATACCTCCCGTATGGAATGTACGCATTGTCAACTGTGTACCGGGCTCGCCGATAGACTGTGCCGCAATAATACCAACGGATTCACCAATACGCACATAACGTCCGCTCGCCATGTTCGCACCATAGCACTTCGCACAAATACCGATATTGGAACGGCATGTAAGAACCGTACGCATCAGCACCTTCTTAATGCCAAGCTTCTCAATCTGCTCCGCTTGATCAAACGTAATCATCGAATCCGCAAAGGCAATAATTTCTCCCGTTTCCGGATGAATGACATCCTCCACCGACCATCTGCCGCGGATTCTATCCTGCAAACTTTCGATAACTTCATTTCCATCCATGAACGCAGATACCCAAAGACCGGGTGCGTTTTCAAATTCACTCTCATCGCAGCAATCCCACTCGCGGATAATAATATCCTGAGAAACGTCAACCAGACGGCGTGTCAAGTAGCCTGAATCGGCTGTACGAAGCGCCGTGTCCGTCAAACCTTTTCTTGCGCCATGGGCAGATATAAAGTACTCCAAAACGGATAAACCCTCACGGAAGTTTGCCTTAATTGGCAATTCGATGATACCACCCGAAGGGTTCGCCATCAAACCACGCATACCGGCAAGCTGTTTAATCTGACTCGTCGAACCACGAGCGCCTGAATTTGCCATCATATAAATATTGTTATATTTACCCAAGCCGGCCAATAATGCGGTTGTAATCTTGTCGTTGGCAACATTCCATGTTTCGATTACTTTGTTATGGCGTTCTTCATCGGTCATCAAACCACGTCTGAACTTTCTGGTAATCAAATCCACTTTTTCGTCCGCTTCAGCCAGATATTCTTGTTTCGCCGAAGGAATTTCCATATCGGAAACAGAAACCGTCAAAGCCGCTCTTGTGGAGAACTTATAGCCCAGCGTTTTGATTTTATCCAAAACATCTGCTGTTTCGGTAGAACCACAGCGGTTGATACATCTATTGATAATTTTGCCGATTGCTTTTTTATCTACCAAGAAATCAATTTCATAGCGGAATTTTTCTTCGTCATTGGTTCTATCTACATAACCCAAGTTCTGAGGAATCGCCTCGTTGAAAATAATACGTCCAACGGTTGTTTGAACCATTCTCGTTTCCAAAACGCCCTCGAATACCAATGTTCTTCTCACTTTAATGACTTCCTGCAATGTAATTTCATGATTATCATAAGAAAGCATCGCTTCCTTCTCATCCTTAAATGTTTTAATCACCAAATCGTCTTTGGCCTTGACCACATTGCCTTCGACATCCAACAAATCTTCTTCATAGACTTCGTTCAAGTCGGGTCTTTCCAATGTCAGATAATACATACCTAAAATCATATCCTGAGACGGTACTGTTACAGGCGCACCATCGGAAGGCTTCAGCAAATTGTTTGGAGAAAGTAATAAAAAACGACACTCCGCCTGGGCTTCTACCGATAATGGTACATGGACTGCCATCTGGTCACCGTCAAAGTCGGCATTGTACGCCGTACATACCAACGGATGCAATTTGATCGCACGACCTTCAACCAGCACGGGCTCAAATGCCTGAATACCCAATCTATGCAGTGTTGGCGCACGGTTTAACATAACCGGATGCTCTTTGATAACATCTTCTAAGATATCCCAAACTCCCGCCTGCAATCTTTCTACCATTCTTTTTGCTGATTTGATATTGTGTGCCAAACCGTCTTCCACAAGCTTCTTCATAACAAACGGCTTAAACAATTCGATTGCCATCTCTTTCGGCAAACCACACTGATAAATCTTCAATTCAGGACCTACCACGATAACAGAACGACCGGAGTAGTCAACACGCTTGCCCAATAAGTTCTGACGGAAACGTCCCTGCTTTCCTTTTAACATATCAGAAAGAGATTTCAAAGCACGGTTACCCGGACCTGTCACAGGTCTGCCGCGTCTGCCATTGTCAATCAACGCATCCACTGCTTCTTGCAGCATTCTCTTCTCGTTACGCACAATAATATCAGGTGCACCCAAATCCAGCAGTCTCTTCAAACGGTTATTCCTGTTGATAACTCTTCTGTATAAATCGTTCAAATCGCTTGTCGCAAAACGGCCACCGTCCAGCTGAACCATCGGGCGAATATCGGGAGGAATAACCGGAATCATATCCAAAATCATCCACTCCGGCTTATTTCCTGACAAACGGAAGCTTTCAATAACCTCTAATTTTTTGATAATACGAACTCTCTTTTGTCCTGCCGTATCTTCTAACTGCGCCTTCAATTCAGCAGACTCTTTTTCCAAATCAATATCCATCAAAAGTCTTTTTACAGCCTCTGCNCCCATGGCCGCTTCAAAAATATTGCCATGTCTGTCATANGCTTCTCTATATTCTCTTTCATTTAATAGCTGTTTGTACTGCAATTCTGTATCGCCCGGCTCTAAAACAACGTAAGAAGCAAAATATAAAATCTTCTCCAACGCTCTTGGGCTCATGGAAAGAATCAAACCCATACGAGAAGGAATCCCCTTGAAATACCAAATATGGGAAACCGGTGCCGCCAGCTCAACGTGACCCATTCTCTCACGTCTTACCTTCGCCTTCGTTACTTCAACACCGCATCGATCACAAATGACGCCCTTGTAACGGATTCTCTTATATTTACCGCAGTGGCATTCCCAATCCTTTGTCGGTCCAAAAATCTTCTCACAGAAAAGACCGTCCTTTTCCGGCTTCAGTGTTCTGTAGTTAATCGTTTCCGGTTTCTTAACCTCGCCTCTTGACCATTCACGAATTTTCTCTGGAGACGCCAGACCAATCTTAATTGAATCAAATATGATTCCCTGCTCTGTATTTTGTGTTTGCATATGGATCTGTTCTCCTTCCTTATTCTTCATCCTCGAAATCATCACCGTCTACGACATCCTCGATTGCCTCATCCAAGAAATCAGCATCATCGTCATCCTCTTTGTCGTCGGCTTCGTTCACTACACCCTCTTCACCATCGAACAAGAAATCGACCAGTTCTTCTTCCTGTACCGCCGCTCTCGCCTTCGGTGCACCGTCTTCTAATTCAAATCCATCGACATTAACCGCCAAATCATCAATTTCTTCGATAGATTCTTTTATTTCAACCTCTGTATGGTCTTCACGCAACACACGAATATCCAGCGCCAAGGACTGTAACTCCTTCAGCAGTACCTTAAAGGATTCCGGCACACCCGGTTCAGGAATGTTCTCTCCTTTTACAATCGCTTCGTATGTTTTTACACGACCAACAATTCGTCCGATTTTACAGTTAAAATCTCTTGCAGGGTGTAGGCTGCGCCGTATGCTTCCAATGCCCAAACTTCCATCTCGCCGAAGCGCTGTCCGCCAAATTGCGCCTTGCCGCCCAGCGGCTGTTGCGTTACCAAAGAGTATGGCCCTGTGGAACGTGCATGAATCTTATCGTCCACTAAGTGGTGAAGCTTCAGATAATGCATAAATCCAATCGTAACTCTATTATCAAAGAAATCGCCGGTGCGTCCGTCGCGCAGGGAAACCTTGCCGTCTCTGCTTAACGCAACGCCCTTCCATTCTTCTCTGTGCTCTCTGTTTGCATAAAGCTCATCAAGAATATCTCCATGCAAAATCGGCTCCCATCTTTCGGAGAACTCTTCCCACTCCAAGTTGACATAATCATTCGCCATCTCTAACGTATCCATGATATCAATCTCGTTTGCACCGTCAAAAACAGGCGTGCTTACTTTCCAACCCAAGGCTTTTGCCGCTAAGGATAAATGCGTCTCCAAAACCTGACCGATATTCATACGAGAAGGAATACCCAACGGATTCAATACGATATCCAACGGGCGTCCATTAGGCAAGAATGGCATATCTTCCACAGGCAACACGCGGGAAACAACACCTTTGTTACCATGGCGTCCGGCCATTTTATCGCCGACAGAGATTTTTCTCTTTTGCGCAATGTACACGCGCACCAACTGGTTCACCCCGGGACCTACATCATCGCCATTCTCACGCGTGAAAATTTTTACATCTACAATAATACCCGTCTCGCCATGAGGTACACGCAAAGACGTGTCTCTAACTTCTCTTGCCTTCTCGCCAAAAATTGCTCGAAGCAATCGCTCTTCCGCTGTCAGCTCCGTCTCGCCCTTCGGCGTTACTTTACCAACAAGAATATCATTTGGCCTCACTTCCGCACCAATGCGAATAATTCCGCGTTCGTCCAAGTCCTTCAACGCATCGTCGCCGACATTTGGAATATCTCTTGTGATTTCCTCAGGTCCCAGCTTTGTATCTCTGGCATCCGCCTCAAACTCACTGATATGAACAGAAGTATATACATCTTCTTGAACGAGTTTCTCACTCAGCAATACCGCGTCTTCATAATTATAGCCTTCCCAAGTCATAAAGCCGATGAGCGGATTTTTGCCCAACGCCAATTCACCATCGTTCGTTGACGCACCATCAGCAATGATTTCGCCCGCCTCTACACGATCGCCAACGCTAACAATCGGCTTTTGGTTCAAGCAAGTACTTTGATTGCTTCTTTGGTATTTGATGAGTTTGTATCTATCTCTTTGAGAGACATCATTACGCACAACGATTTCATCTGCCGCAACACGCTCGACAACACCGCCCTCTTTTGCAATCACACAAATGCCCGAGTCTTTGGCTGTCTTGTATTCCATACCTGTACCAACAATCGGGGAATCCGTCACCATCAACGGCACCGCCTGACGCTGCATATTAGAACCCATCAATGCACGGTTCGCATCGTCATTTTCCAAGAAAGGAATCAGCGCCGTTGCAACAGAAACCATCTGCTTCGGCGAAACATCCATCAATTGAATTTGAGAACGGTCAACCTCGATAATATCCTCTCTATGGCGCCCCGTAACTTTTTTGTTTGTAAAATGTCCGTCATCATCTAACGCTTCATTTGCCTGCGCCACATTGTAGATTTCTTCTTCATCCGCAGTCAAATATAAGAACTCTTCGGTAACACGAGGTTCTTCTTTACTGTGGTCTACCCTTCTGTAAGGCGCTTCGATAAATCCATATTCATTGATTCTTGCAAACGTTGCAAGTGTATTAATCAAACCAATGTTAGGGCCTTCCGGTGTCTCGATAGGACACATTCTTCCGTAGTGAGAATGGTGAACGTCACGAACCTCAAAGCCTGCTCTCTCTCTCGACAAACCACCTGGTCCCAATGCGGATAAACGGCGCTTATGCGTCAATTCCGATAACGGATTGTTCTGATCCATAAACTGTGACAACTGAGAACTGCCGAAGAATTCTTTAATCGCCGCCGTAACCGGACGCACGTTAATCAACGCTTGTGGTGTCACAACCGCGAGGTCTTGCGTTGTCATTCTCTCTCTTACCACTCTCTCCATTCTGGAAAGACCGATGCGGAACTGATTTTGCAGCAGCTCCCCAACCGAACGAATACGTCTATTGCCCAAGTGATCAATATCATCCACATTGCCGTAAGCATAGTCCAATTGAACCACATAGCTAATAGAAGCAAAAATATCATCTACTGTGATATGCTTTGGCAATAATTCGTGCATATTTTCTTTGATTGCCGCAGCTACTTCGTTTGCTGTCTGATATTCTTCCAAAATCTTCGCAAGTGTCGGATAGTATACATCTTCACGAATACCGAAATCTTCCGCCTTCAAACCGAATTCTTCAATATATCCATCAATGGCAACCACACGATTTGTAAGAACTTTAATGATTCGCTCTTCACCCTCAATGGAAATGCCAGCAACGCCCGTGTTTTGGATTGCATCACACAATTCTATCGTCAAAACAACGCCTGCCTCTGCAACCACTTCGCCCGTCATCGGATCAACAATGTTCTCCGCGAGCTTCGCACCGCGCACACGATTTTTCAACGCCAATTTTTTATTGAATTTGTAACGCCCCACCTTCGCTAAGTCGTAGCGTTTGGGATCAAAGAACATTCCCTCCAATAAGGATTTGGAGCTTTCTACTGTAGGCGGTTCGCCCGGACGTAATTTTTTATAAATTTCAATCAGACCCTCTTCGTGGGTCTTTGCAATATCTTTATCTAATGTTGCAATGAGCTTCGGCTCTTCGCCAAACATATCAATAATTTGTGTATCCGTACCAATACCCATCGCGCGAATCAACACAGTAACCGGCACTTTTCTTGTACGGTCAACACGAACGTAGAACACATCATTAGAGTCTGTTTCATACTCCAACCACGCGCCGCGGTTAGGAATTACTGTAGCGGAAAGAAGCTTCTTTCCAACCTTGTCAAAATCAGACGCATAATAAATACCGGGAGAACGAACAAGCTGACTAACAATAACACGTTCCGCGCCATTGATAATAAATGTTCCTGTCTCTGTCATCAACGGAAAATCGCCCATAAAGATTTCTTGTTCTTTTAACTCATCCAGTTCCCTGTTATAGAGTCTGGCTTTCACCTTTAGAGCCGCTGCAAATGTTGCATCTCTCTCCTTACACTCTTCAATGGAATATTTCGGTTCGCTGTCCAAAGAAAAATCGACAAACTCCAACACCAAATTTCCGCTAAAATCCATAATCGGAGATACATCGTCAAAGACTTCTCTTAGTCCCTCTTTCAAAAACCACTGATAGCTGTTTTTTTGCACCTCAATCAAGTTGGGCATTTCCAAAACATCACTGATTCTGGAATAACTCATCCTTGTTGCGTCGCCAAAACGGAGTTCATGAATTCTGTTTTTTTCCATCTTGTCACCTCTCAAAATAATGATTGCACCGACAAATTATGCGTATCTTTCTCTTCTCTATACAAAAACCGAAGAAAACATTTCGGGTAAGGTTCCCTAACATAAAAAAACACAATCACCTCGAATTCTGCTTTCTTATGGCAGGGCAACCATCCCCTACTTTTCAGACACAAAAAATTTAGAACCCTTAAACAAAGCTAGACCTTTGCCTGCACCACCTTTGATCAGTGGCCATAGCAAAAGCCTTCATATTTAAGAAATTCTAATTTATAAACATGAGCAGTTCGTCAAAAAACCATCCGCCCTCATATATATTGAACAAAAACTTACCACTTTGATTCAAACAGCACAGCAAATCGCTCAATAAAACTTGATTTTTCACTGCAAAATGCATCTGAAAGAAAATTTATTGTTGAATTTTAAACTTCCCCGTGGTATACTGCCTTTATTGTGGCGTTTCATCCTTGTTCGTCAATGTGATAAAAATTTTAACATAGCAAAGGCTTGATGTCAAGCCTTTTTTTGTTGCTTTGCTTTATATTTTCCAAGAAAAATGCGTATCATAACCATGCCTTGTCTCAATTTTTTCGCCAAGAACACGACTCATTCTATCACCCATTTATCACCTTATTTTTTGTCATATCAACAATTTAGCTATACATACCTACATTTTCCATTGAAACTTCATGAATAATTATTTTTTTCGAATGATTGCCCGCGACGGCGATTTGTGAATAATTATTGTTCTTTTTTTAGTACAATTCACTTTTTCAGGTTCCAACACACCCTTTTCCTTCACCTTTACTTTTTTTTCATTTCCTGCTACACTGGCAATGTCATTTAAAACGGCCGGAAGGAGGGCAAGTTATGAAAGAAAACTATCAACTGATTCTTGATTCGACAATTGAAGAAATTCGCCAAAGGCAACTACGGCCTCGTTTGCTGCTGCATAGTTGCTGCGGACCCTGCTCCTCCTACATTTTGGAGTACTTGTCTGAATTTTTTGACATTACAATTTTATACTATAATCCCAATATATTTCCTCCGGAAGAGTTTGCATTTCGTGCGCATGAGCAACAACGCCTGATTACATCGATGTGCTTGGAACACTGCGTTTCTTTTTTGGAAGGCACATATATTCCCGATATATTTCATGCTACGATAAGCGGAATGGAAAACGAACCCGAGGGCGGTGCACGTTGTCACGCCTGTTACACCATGCGTTTGCGGGAAGCCGCGATAGAAGCACGCCGTGGAACTTTCGATTACTTCACGACCACCCTTTCTATCAGTCCGCATAAAAATTCCCAAGTTTTAAACGAAATCGGAAAAGCACTCTCCGAAAAATATAACATACCCTATTTATATTCAGACTTTAAAAAACGGGATGGCTATCGCCGCTCCTGTGCTTTGTCGAAAGAATACGAGATGTATCGACAGGACTACTGCGGTTGCATCTATTCCAAAATGGAATTTGCGCATCAAAGGAATCCGTAACACAACCTATATAAAGAAAGGATCTCTTAACATGAATGCTCGTCAAAAAGGGATTTTCTATATTCTGCTCTCATCATTCTCTTTTGCTTTTATGAATCTTTGCGTCAGGCTTTCCGGCGATTTGCCTTCTGTACAAAAAAGCTTCTTCCGCAATTTCATCGCCATGTTTTTCGCCATCTTTATTCTTTTGAAAAACAAAGAAGTGATTCAGCTGGACAAAAAATCTGTCCAACTGCTGTTATGCCGCTCCATCTGCGGGACGTTAGGTATTCTCTGCAATTTCTACGCCGTTGATCATCTTGTGTTGTCCGATGCGTCCATGCTAAACAAGATGTCACCCTTTTTCGCGATCCTATTCGGCATATTGATATTAAAAGAAAAAATCAATCTTATTCAAAGCAGCGCAGTCATTGCCGCCTTTATCGGCGCTCTTCTGGTTATGAAGCCCGGCGGCTTTCGCGCAGACGCACTGCCCGCACTCATCGGACTTTTGGGCGGTCTGGGTGCCGGTGCGGCATACACATTTGTGCGTGCCTTGGGTCAGCGGGGAGTCAATACAGCGTTTATCGTTTTTTTCTTCTCTTGCTTCTCCTGCATTGCCACCCTTCCCCACTTCTTGCTGCATTTCCAATCAATGACTACCCAGCAATTGATATTTCTCCTGTTAGCAGGTCTGGCCGCTTCCGCAGGTCAATTTACGATTACCGCAGCTTACTGCTATGCTCCGGCGAGAGAAATTTCTGTCTTTGACTATGCACAAATTCCATTTGCCGCTTTGCTAGGCTTTCTTGTCTTTCAGCAAATACCCGATACGTTAAGTTGGCTAGGCTATATCATTATTCTGGGAACTGCCGCACTCATGTATTTCTACAACAACAGATGCACAAACAAAACTATATAAATAACCCCCGTTTTCCAAATTCTGGCGAACGGGGGTTTGTTCTATTCTCTCTCTTTTTTCGGTAAAATACTATACCACACCGATGCGGAAATACAAACGGACGAATACGCCCCCACAATGATACCAATCATCATCGGCAACGCAAATTCCTTGATGGACTGCACACCAAAAGCGTAAATCGCACCAACTGCGAGCAACGTCGTAACAGATGTATTAATGGAGCGTGCAAGCGTTTGCGCAAGACTTTTGTTGATTCTGTCCTTCAATGAAAGTTCTGGCAATAGCTCTTTATTCTCCCGAATACGGTCGAAAATGACAATCGTCGCATTAATGGAATATCCTAAAATCGTTAATACAACCGCAATAAATGTATTATTTACAGGAATTCTCAAAATAGCATATGCTACCGTAACAACCAAAATATCATGTATCAACGCAATAATGGCACTGCCGCCTGCATACAATCCACGGAATCGAACGGAGATATAAACTAACATCACCAAGCAAGCAATGACTGTCGCCTGAATCGCTGTTTTCTGCATCTCTTTGCTCACTGTTCCACTGACATCAGCAACAGAAATAATTTCAGCCGCCGGATATTGTACTTGCAGCGCCTGCGCAAAATTCATCCGCATATCGCCGTCCAGCGACTGCAATTTAACCGCCACGCTGTTCGTTCCGATAATCCGCTGAATCTGCGGTCCGCTTTGCCCCGTCGTTGATTGAATCATCGTATAAAGTCCATCATAATCATACTCCCCGCCCATATCAATTTCCATAGACGTTCCACCTGTAAAATCCACATCCCAGTTCAGCATACCGCGCCCAGCTTGTGCATTAAAGATCATAACCGCAAATCCAACCAAAATTATAACCAGAGATACGGAAAAAAATCTGTTGCGATTTTCAATCACTTTCATATTCATCCGCCCCCTTATTTCAATCGCAATCCAAAATATTTTGGATTGTGGAATCCTGCCAGAATCAAATTATTTATAATCACACGTGCGACAACCAACGCCGTAAACATAGAAATAAGAATACCGATCATCAGTGTCGTCGCAAAGCCGCGAATCGGGCCTGAACCAAAGTAGAACAGCACCATCGCCGCAAGCAGTGTCGTAATGTTTCCATCCAAAATTGCTGAGAGTGCGCGGGAAAAACCAACCCGCACCGACGCACGAAGCGTCTTGCCGATGGTCAATTCCTCTTTAATTCTCTCGTAAATAACAACATTCGCATCCACCGCCATACCGATAGATAGAACGATGCCTGCAATACCCGGCAAAGTCAAAGTCACCTCGAATAGGCTCAAAATCACCAATTCCAGACAAATATAAATAACCAGTGCCCATCCTGCGGCAATCCCCAACGTCTTATAGGTAATCAACATAAACATCAAGACTAGCGCAAATCCAACAATCCCTGCAAAAATACCACTTTGCAATGCATCCGCACCCAATCTTGCACCCACATTCTTCATCTGAATGACGTTCAAATCAAACGGCAGCGAACCTGCGCGGATTAGTGATGCTAATGTTTCCGCTTCGGCCCTCGTAAAATCACCGGTAATCATTGCCTGTCCATCCGAAATGACAGTCTGTACTATAGGTGCACTAATGGACTCGTTATCCATAACAATATAGATTACCTTGCCAATATTGGCTCTTGTCGCTTCTGCAAAGCGCGTCTTTCCTTCTGCATTAAACGTCAGTGATACATACGGCTCTGCTGCCACCCCCGGAGAAAGTGTCCCCATCTCTGCTTTTGCATCACTGACCATATCTCCTGTGAGAAGAACCTGTCCACTGCTATCGACAAAAATCAACTGCGCCGTTTGTCCAATGCTTTCTATGGCCTCTTCCGCATTCTCCACGCCGGGGATTTGCACCCGAATTCGCTTCTCGCCCTCACGGGCAACCTCTGCCTCTGACCACCCATTCCAGTCCATACGTTCTTGCAGCAATGAAATCGCTGCATCCATTTCCGCTATTTCGACCGAATCATTGTCCGCTTCGTATACAATATCAACACCGCCGCTCAAATCCAAGCCTTGATGAATTCTGTGAACACTCAAAAACCGTCCCTCACCCAAACCAAAAAAAGAAACACCACCCAGTGCCACCGTCAAAATCAACATAACAAACAGCATCAGCCATCCTTTGGACTTCACAAAACCGCCCCCTCTGTTTTATTCTAATAAAAGAAAGGTATCCTTTTCTTAAGAAATCAAAAAAAATACCTTTCTTATGTTTCTTACATAAGATACATCGTCTTGTCTTAGCACATCCAATCACAATACCGTATCATATCCTTTGCAAGAAGTATAGCATACTTCCATGTATTTTGAAACACTTTTTAATGTTTTCCGTTTATCCCCAGCACACCGCCAATGGCACCGCCTGTTACAGATACCACCAATGTCATGACCTTCGAAAGTGCGAACGAAAAGTCGCCACATGCAAAACCATTTACCAGAAACAACAATATACAATACACCATACCTGCCAGCGCGCCAAACACAATTCCTCTCCTGCCCATACACACTGCCCAGTCATAACCTGCAACTGCGGCGGAAACCGCACTGCAAACAAGTGCAATCAATGGCAAATGCTGCTCTGAAAGATTTGTATATGTAAGCAAAATGCCATATGCAATAAAAATAATGCAGGTAATCCCGAATGCTACCGCCATACCCCGCACAAGATATACCCATGTTTCATTTACCATATACTTCACTTCTCGTGTCCTCAGCAATTTTCTTGCTTTCTTCTCTTTTCGCTCCTTTTTCTCTCTCTTTTCCTTCTTCCTCTCCAAAAAATATTCCCTCCTCAGGCAGTTTTACGAAGGTTCTTCAGCCCTCACCTTCTCGCTTGCCGTTGTGTGTTTGGTTTATTTTATGGGGTTCTTCCAAAGAATATGATATACTTGAAGAAGAAAGGGGGAAATGTCGTGACATCTATCTACCGTTATGTTGATTTGCATACGCACTCCCATTACTCGGACGGTACATACTCGCCGGAAGGTTTGGTTATCCTCGCAAAAAAAACGGGCCTTCGTGCCATCGCACTGACAGACCATGATACAACAGATGGTTTGGCTCTATTTCATAGTGCAGGTAAAGAACATGGTATCGAAACCATTTCCGGAATCGAGCTGGCCTGTCGGTATGAGTACTACCACCGGCCAGAGTTGCATATTGTCGGTCTCGGTTTTTCATCGGACTCGACTATCCTCTTAGAGTACATGGCTCAGATACAACAAGACCGCTCCATCAGGAACAAGGCTATGGCCGCGCGATTGACCGCCCTTGGTCTGCCGCTAACATTGGAAGAACTCGAAAAATCCGCCGGCGGAGAAATCATCACCCGTGCGCATTTTGCAAATATATTGCTGCAAAAAGGCTATGTTCATACCCGCAGCGAAGCATTTGAGCACTACTTATCCGACGGAAAACCGGGATTCCTCCCCCGAACGCTTCCCTCTCCCAAAGATTGTATTGAACTGATTCACCATGCAGGTGGTGCCGCTATTTTGGCTCATCCAACATTATATAATCTCTCTGCCGACCAAATCGACGATACTTGCGGCAAGCTAAAAACGCTTGGTCTGGACGGCATAGAATGTCATTACCCCGCTTATACTTCAAACCAACGAAAATTCATCTCAAAAATCGCCCGAAAACATGACCTGCTCCCTTCCGGCGGCAGCGATTTTCATGGCGAAAACAAACCGGATATTCAGTTGGGCATAGGAAAAGGGAACCTTACGGTTCCCTACTCTCTCTGGGAAAATATAACCGCCAAGACCGCACAGATACGCCGAAAAAACCTGTGAAAAGGAAAAACTCCACCAAACTTCCGACAAGGTTCGTCACGAGAAAAACTTCTTCCGCTACCGCTTGCATCAAAACACCTCTGCACGCGCTACTCCTTCGTATTCTTTCTATAGAGCAAATATGAATACACACCGGGAATCAGCACCAAAAATGCCGTCACAATCAATACGACAGGAATTCCGGATTTCATATTCTGCAAGAAAATATTCGATGCAATAATCACAATCCCGCCAACCATCCAAACCAGTCCCGCCACACGGTGTGTCTTGTTCCAATTCTCTTCATCACTAAGCGTCCATGGCAGCTTTATACCCATGGTATAGTTCTGTCGGCATTTCGGCAAATAATTCCCAAGAATAACAAACAAAACACCAACCATCAACGTAACCACCATCACAATATCAATCTCAAATCCCATAGAAATCAATAATGTTACCGGTACCATTATAATGGAAATGGCAGGAATCAGCCAGCAAGCAAAACCGTGCATCGCCTTCGAATGGCCCGCTCTTTTTGGATCATGCATCATAGCCGTCTGCGACAAAAAATTCAGAGCGATCAATAATATCGGAAGTCCAAATGCAGCAAAAGCCTTATGCGCATAACGATCCGGCACGCCCGCAGAATTCCAGTGAATTGCCACCTGCTCGGGCAGCGAGGTGTATACAACTGCAGAAAATATCACCGGCAGCAGACATATCAACGATGTTATCCATAATCTTTTCTTTCTATTCAACTTTATCATCTCCTTTAAATTGTGAGAACCAAACCATGATTTCCTCGAACACCGATAAGTTCAACTCATAATAAACAAAATTTTTGTACTTCGACTCGAAAAGCAAATCCGCTTTCTTCAATTGTGACAAATGATAAGAAACCGTTGCCGTCGTCATATCAAAATGTTTCGCTATATCTCCGGCTGACATGCGCCCTGCCTTTAGCATAATAAGAATCTCACGTCTTGCAGGATCAGACAACGCCTTAAACGTCTCCGGAAAACCCATGAGAACACCTCCCTTTATCTATTTAGAAAATTTTCTAATTAGATTTTATCACATCTTTTCTCATTCATCAATATCTATTTAGATAAATTTCTAAATATTTGCATAAAAAAACAATGGCGCCAAAACGCCATTGCTCTCATTACTCTAAATAACTATCAATTCATGATAGAAACATATTTATAATATTCATCACCTAAATATTCAACCGTGTAGCCTAACTTCTCAAAATCACGAACCTTAATGTAAGTTCTGCTATCCACAATCATGCCTTCCATTGGAACACTTTCGCCGCCTGTTACAACACTTGCTATCTTTGCAGCATTATCCCATTGAACATCTTCGCCCAACACATCGCAAATCGCTCTCAAAGGCAAGTACAAACGGCCATCCTCCGTGATTTCATAGGACACATACTCCTGGCTATATCCTGAGAACAAGCCGAAGTCAGCCCTTAGCGCACTTAAATAAGCCGTGTCGCTCTGATCTGCCGGGAACCAGTACAATTCCGCACCCCTCACAGGATTATACTTATCTTCCAACTTCTCCAAATTCGCCGCCACTTGATTCATCGACACATAATTTGCAGGCACAAACAAACGAATTTTTGTTGCTTGCATTTTGGCACGGGATGTCACACGAAGTACATCTTGTCCATTCCAAGTCACTGCAACTATTTCATCACTAATGTAAGCCTTATCTTCTTTCAGTAGTGTATATTTGTAACTTATCGCATCCAATACGATACCGGCAGCATCTGTTGCGAGCACTTCTTTCATATCTGTCACTACTTGATTGACTTCATCTGTAAATACCTGCATCTCTTCAGCAAGCATGTCCAGTTCCGCACCCATCTCTACCAGTTCCTCTTCTGTCAATGCCATTACCTGTCCGACTTCCATCATATAATCCTTCAATGCACCCAGAATTCTTTCCGGGTTTTCAGCGATATACGTTAAAAACCGAAGAACCAAATCAGCCATGTCATCGCCGTTTAATTCGATGCTATAACCATTTTCAACTTTTGTCACCGCATTTGTAGAAAAATCCGAAAGCGCATTCAAATAGAAATCAATCGCACCATCATACAAATTCATCATCATGTCATCGTCCATAAACTGTCCCAGCATATCTTCCGGATATCCCATGTCTGCCATGGAAAATAATTGGATATATTCCGTACTTGTAAGCACTGCTTTGAGTTCTGTTTTAAATTCCTGACTAAAAATATAGCTGTGGTCCATATACATTCCACTCATCAAATCAAGATACAGCTCAATGCCGCCGTATGCTCCGGCACCCGTAATAAAGTAGCCGTTCGTTGTATCCATATAGATTGTTCCAAAATCATATGCCTTATCATTATAAACTGCATCGAGTTCCACAGTCACAGCGCCCTTCTTCATATCCTGCTGTGTTCTATATGTCAACTTAATGGTCTCTTTTCCGTCCATTCCATCAAAAAGGTAATCCATCATTTCAATATCTTCCGCTGTGGCATCCGTCGCTTTCGCAACATCCTTAGCAAAATCTTTCAACACGTCAAAGTCCAATACCATTTCCATAGAACCTGTCGTCGTACTTTGCTCCATGGCGGTTGACATCTCTTTTACCATACTCAGATATCCCAATTCCTCTGCGGAACATCCGGCAAAAGATGTAACACACATAATCATACATAAAAATGCAGCCAGCTTCTTTTTCATTCTCATTCTTCGCCTCCTATAACTTTTTCCGTTTATAATTGTCTCTTCTTGATTATATACTATCCTTGTCCATAAATATAGCTAAAATACAAAAAAACTTCAAAAAAACCTCCCGAGATTAGCCTCGGAAGGCTTTGGATTAAACTTTTTTATTCGGCTCTTCGCCCGCGCTTTCGTCCCTGCACAATATTTTGAAACGATTCGTAAAAATCGTACCCTCTCCTTGCACACTTTCCACGAAGACGTCCCCCTCATGCGATTCTACAATCCAATGCGCAATGGATAAACCCAAGCCGGTTCCGGAAATTTCTTTATTTCTTGACTTGTCCGCACGGTAAAAACGGTCGAAAATATGCGGCAGGTCTTCTTTCGAAATACCCTGACCCGTATCTTGGACAGAAATATAAGCAAACGCATCATCCGCCCAAACAGATATCGTAATTCTCCCATCCTCGCCGCCATATTTCAACGCATTTTCAACATGAATCCATAATAACTGTTTCATGTATTCCGAATTTGCCCAGATATATACGCGTTCTTGCTCTTTCAAAACAACTTCCTGATTGGCATGTAACAGACTAAGTTCTTTCATGATTTCCTGAACCGATTCATTCAGACAAATCTTCTCTTTTTGCACGGTTATCTTGTTTTGGTCGCTTTTCGCCAATAATAGCAAACGCTTGATTAATTCACTCATATGCTCCGTCTCCGTCAAAATGGAGTCGATAGATTCTTGAAGAATATCAGGGTCACTCTTTCCCCAGCGGTTAATCAAATTAGCATAACCCTGAATAACTGCAATCGGTGTGCGCAATTCATGAGATGCGTCGGAGACAAATTGGTTCTGCCGCTGAAATGAACCCTCAAGCCGATCAATCATCGAATTGAATGTCACAGTCAATTCCATCATTTCGTCATTCGGTCCGTCTTCGTCAATTCTCCGGCTCAAGTCCTCTCCCGTGATACGTTCCGCAGCCATACGGATTTGCTCCACCGGGCGCAAAACACGCCGGCTGATATATGCGCCAATCAACACAGAGCCTAATATCCCAATCAAATCAGCCATAATCAACTTTGAGATAAAGCCTCTTCGCACGGTATTGCTCATGTCAATTAGACGAAAAACCTCCAGATAATAAATCTTGTCCTCCACTTGAATCCAAGATGTTGTCAACATCACCTGACGATTTAATCTATCCTCTAAAACATACTCTCTCCCGTTATTTCCCCGCTCCTTTTGCTCGTGAACATGGTACCCCTCAATAGACATATTCTTAATTGCAGAAATAATCGTTTCCGCATCATATGTTCTCTTTTCACCCGGCTCCCATGGTTCGTTTATCTCCTTGAAGAAAACATCGTCCTCTCCCAAATGGCTGTATACCACGTCCGCATCCAAATCATATACACGCACCTCAATATGATCATCCTGCACCAAAAGAGACAGCGTTGTCTCATCCATCTCGCTGCCTTGAAACAAAAATTCTTCTACCGCTGTCAATACCCCGGTAATTTCTTTCCTCGCATCATATTGCTGAAGCAGCGAAACGTTTAAAATCATAAACCCGCTAATCAACAATAACGACGCCGAAAAGATAAGACCATACAGCAATGTGATGCGCCGTGTAATCTTCATTGGCTTTAAAAAAGGCCTGCGTCTATTCGTCCTTGACATGATATCCTACTCCTCGAATGGTATGAATATATTTTCTGTCAAACGCCTCATCAATCTTTGCGCGCAAATACCGAATGTATACGTCGACCACATTCGTTTCGCCGATATAGCTATATCCCCACACTTCGTTTAAAATCTGCTCTCTCGTCAAAACAATATTTTTATTTTGTACCAGATACAGCAATAATTCGTACTCTTTCTTCGTCAACTCAACCGCCGTACCATCCACTGTCACCATCCGTTTGTCTGTATCAATAATCAGCTCTCTGACTTGCAGAACGGTTTTCTTCGCGCCTGTGTCCTCACAATGCTTAAATGCCACACGCATACGTGCCAGAAGTTCTTCAATGGCAAACGGCTTTGTCAAATAGTCATCGGCGCCGCTGTCCAGTCCTGCCACCTTGTCGATAACCTCATCCTTCGCCGTCAGCATAATAATGGGGATGTTTGATAATTTTCTTACCCTTCGGCAAATCTCGATCCCGTTTAATCCGGGCAACATCAAATCCAACAGCACCATCTCAAATGCATTATCCAACAAAAGGTTCAAACCTTCTCTTCCATCATGGCATACGACTACTTCGTATCCCTCATATTTCAATTCCAGTTCCACAAAACGAGCCAGCTTCACCTCGTCCTCAATCAAAAGTATCTTTTTTTGTGTCATGATTTACCGCCCCCTTCCGTTTGGCCTTTTTGCCATTATACCACAGCAAACATCATCGCCAAACCCTTTCTTCGAGTATATTAGGTTGTACTTAAAACGCAAGTCACATAAAATTAAAATGCTATTAAAAATATTCCGTTCCCAACAACTTTTTTATCCCCGTTGCATATCGTTCTTTTTTTCGTTATACTGTATAAATATATTTAGTTCAAACTTGGAGGTTAACACATGAAAAAAAAGATTTCTTTATTTATATCTCTTACGCTGCTTGTTTGTTCTCTGGCAGGATGCGGTAACGATGTTGAAGACACCGCCCCGAACCAGTCTGCCGCCGAAGATACGCAGCCGGAATTCACTTTTGAGCAGTGCGGCTTGTCCTATAGCCTACCGCCCGCATGGTATGCAACATCAAATACCAATCTGATTCCGACATCTTATGCCGACTTAAGCGGTGATATTTATGCGAAAATACAATACAATTACGCACCCGATGAAAATTTCGAAGAATTAAATAATCCCGACTCCCAAGTACCCGTAGATTCCTTACTCGCACCGCTGGTGACACTATTGGTTGTTCGTGAGGACAACGCGGATTCCCATACAGTGCTTGACGAATTAGACGCCTACGATACTTATGAGGAGCTACCCGGACAAGATGGCTTTTTATTTTACATGCTTACCCATCATAGCAATGGCATCCGGCACCTCTCTTCCTCAGCACAAAAAACATTTCGTACCTTAGAGGAATCCTTGGACGAATTCAGAGCCTCGATTGAAACGTTTCAGCCGAATGAAGAGATGCTTTACAACCAATTGGACGCCGACAAAAACTACTTAAACTTCATTAGTGTTACTATGGAAGGCGACAGTATCTCAAGTACCGTTTTCTACGATTATGATATGACCGTCGTTAATTTTTGGGCATCCTACTGTTACCCTGATATCAACGAACTGGAAACATTGGAGGCGCTCTATCAAGAACTACAGATGTGGTATCCAAATGTAAACTTCATCCAAGTGATTATCGACACGCCCGATGCAAATGCGCAAGACATCGTTACGACCGCTTACCATGAGGCAGGCGTAACATTCACCGGCGTCATGACGGATCAAGCCCTTGCAGGTTGGGTTATTGACAATATTCGCGGACTACCCACAACTGCTTTTGTCGATCATACAGGGAAACTGCTGAACACCCGAATCGAAGGTGTACAAGATTTGGAAATGTATATCGACCAAATTGACTTTCTTTTGAAAACACTCGGAAAACAGTAATCTATCTCCATCAGGATATAAAAATGCACCTGCAAATATGATTTTTATCTCATACCTGCAGGTGCATTTCAAGTTCATAACACAATACTTACTTTACCTTGTAAACCCTTAGCTTCGCAATACGGTTTTTATCCATCTCCTCCACTACCATTCGCATTCCATCAAACTCAGTCACTGCGCCTTCTTGAGGGAAATTACCAAAAACCATCAAAACGTATCCCGCAATCGTATCCACATCGTCGCTCTCCAATTTTGTGCCGACCATTTCGTTGAAATCCTCTATTCGGGTACTTCCTTCTACAATATATTCGTTCTCCTGAACAATCGCAATATTCTCAGAAGTATTATCATATTCGTCCTCAATGTCGCCAATGATTTCTTCAATCAAATCTTCCATCGTGACCAAACCCGCGGTTCCGCCGTACTCGTCCAATACAACGGCAACACCCAGATGATTGAACTTCATCTCTGCCAGCAGTTCGTCAATTGGCTTGCTTTCATAAGTAAAAAACGCCTCTCTCATATACTTTGTCGCCGAAAAATCCTCTTCACTAGCGAAAAAAACATCTTTCACATATAAGATACCAATGATATCATCAAAGTTTTCTTCATAAATGGGCATACGGGAAAATCCTGTCTGCTTCACCGCATCCACAAAATCGCCATAGGATACATCATGAGATAACGCTAACATATCCGTTCTCGGTGTCATAACGTCTTTTGCCTTAGAATAGCCAAAACCGAACACATTGTTGATCATCGCCCGCTCTTCCCGTTGCAATACACCTGCTTCATGGCTGACATTCACAATGGTTTTTAATTCGGCTTCAGTAATCAACGGCGCTTTTTCATCCGGATTCAATCCCAAAATACGCGTTAATCCACCTGTCGCAATTCCCAAAACCACCACAATCGGCCTTGCAATAAACACAACAAATGCAACGAGATTCACAACTGCCAATGCAACCTTCTCTGCTCTTTGCGCCGCAATGGTTTTTGGCGTAATTTCAGCAAAAATCAAAATGATAACCGTAATCGCCGCCGTCGCAATACCCGCGCTGCTTCCTGTATCTCCCTTAAAGTATTGAATCGCCAATGCCGTTGCAATCGCCGAAGCACCGTTATTGGCCAAATTATTTCCAACCAATATCGAGCTGAGCAGACGCGTCGGGTCGTCCAAAAGTTTACTGATTTTATCTGCATTCTTAACCTTCTCTTCCACCATGTTCCTTAAACGAATGCGGCTCAAAGAAGTCAAAGCTGTTTCTGATGCCGAAAAAAAGGCAGAACAAGCAATCAAAAAAATCAGTATCCCTATGAACCACGGGCCATCTACTTCCACAAAATCACTCTCCAAAAATTTTTATTGTAAATATTTTCTAAACACAATACCATACTTTTCATGCTTTGTCTATTTTTTAATGATACTCTAATCGGTTTTTCGCAATCGTCTCCGCCAACTCGGTCAGCTCCATCCAGCGCCCCATCGTCGCCTCTAATTTTGCCTCTAACACTTCCTTCTCATGGCCAATTTCCTGCAAACGAACATAGTCACTGCCGCAACGGATCGCCTCCTCTTCCAACTGCGCAATGCTTTCTTCTAATAAATGTATCGTATCTCCGATTGTATCAAATTCCCGCTGATCCTTATAACTCATCTTTGAAATCGCAGTTTTTTCTTTTTGCTCTTGTGCAATTTGAAAAGTCTTGGGCGCCTCTTGCACTTGCTCTTCTCTTCGGTCACGATAATCTGTGTACCCACCTTCATACTGACGAATTCGCCCTTCTCCTTCGAAGGCAAAAATACGATTTACCATTTTATCCAGAAAATAACGGTCATGGGAAACGATCACAACCGCGCCGCCAAACCGTTCTAAGTAATCCTCCAGTATCACCAGCGTTTCAATATCCAAATCGTTCGTCGGCTCATCCAGAAACAAAATATTGGGCGCCCCCATCAACACTCTTGCCAAATACAATCTTCGCTTTTCGCCTCCCGACAGCATAGATATTGGACCGTGCTGCATGTCCGGCGGAAACAGAAATTTCTCCAACAATTGAGAAGCGCTTATTCTCTCGTCCCCTGTCTTTATGTATTCCGCAACCTCTCGGATGTAATCTATTACCTTCATCGATACATCCATTCCCTCGTTTTCTTGTGAAAATACACCAATCTTCACGGTATCTCCCACAATGACATCTCCGCCATCCGGACTTAATTCGCCTGCCATAATCTTGAGCAGTGTCGTCTTGCCGCAACCATTCTCCCCAACAATACCAATACGGTCATCTCGCAAGACGATATAACTGAACCCCGAAATATATGTGCTCCCGGCATAATTTTTCGATACATTTACCAGCTCAAGCGTTTTCTTGCCTAAACGGCTGCCTTGGGATGAGAATTCTACATTCTGCTTTGCTTGAAGCATCTTTTGCCCTGAAACCTCCTCAAAGCGTTGAAGCCGCGCCTTTTGTTTCGTCGTTCTTGCCTTTGCACCGCGACGCACCCACTCCAGTTCCGCCCTCAGGAAGTTTTGCCGTTTTCGCTCCATCGCAGATTCTAACTCTTCGCGTTCCGCACGCATCTCTAAGAATCTGGAATAATTGGCCTGGTAAGAATGTAAATTCCCCCTATCCAACTCTATCGTGCGGTTTACCACACGATCCAAAAAATATCGGTCATGCGTTACCATCAGCAGCGCCTTGGCATACTTCACCAAATAGTCCTCCAGCCATTCAATGGTTTCATTGTCAATATGATTCGTCGGCTCGTCCAATATCAGTAAATCTACGGGCGCAATCAGCGCCGCCGCCAGAGCAACCCGCTTTCGTTGTCCGCCAGATAGCGTTTCGACCGTTTGTGCAAAATCATGGATGCCCAACTTCGTAAGTATCGCCTTCGCTTCACTCTCCAAAGACCATGCATCCGCTTTATCCATTTTTTCCGCTAATTTTGCCGTCAAATCAATATAGCGCTTATCATCAGGAGCTTTTTTCATCTCTTCTAATGCCTGTTCATAATTTCTCACCAGATGCAGTGTCTCATTTTCTCCGGCAAACACCTGTTGCAGCACTGTAGTGCCTTCTTTAAACTCAGGGTTCTGAGAAAGATATGCCATGCGCAATCCGTTTGCTGATATCACCTGCCCGCTGTCTGCTTGAGAGACCCCTGCAACAATGCGCAATAATGTTGACTTTCCCGTGCCATTGATACCAATGATGCCAATCTTATCTCCTTCATGAATACTAAAAGATATGTCATCGAAAATAATTCGTGTTCCGTAACTTTTACAAATATTCTCCGCCGTTAATAATATCATCTTTTCTTCCTCTTCCTTTTATACAACATTGCCTCTGTTCCCATATGAAAACAGAGGCATATTTTTTTCTATGACTTTGTATTACTTGCTGTTTTTCTCTTCCAAACCATAAACAAAACCGCCCCAGCCACCAAGAACGCGGATAGCAACTGCGACACAGGCAGCCCGCCAATCAAGAGCTGGTCTGTTCTTACGCCTTCAATCCAGAATCTTCCGATTCCGTAACCCAAGAAATAAATCGCCATAATCTGTCCATCAAAAGATTTTTTCTTGATAAAAAACAGCAAAATCAGCAGTACCCCGATATTCCATAAAATTTCATATAAAAATGTCGGATGCACCTGAATATAATTCACACCATTCAGGTTATAGAGGTTGTTTAATATCTCCTCCGTCAAATCTCCCGCACGCACATCCGCTAACGGATAGCGCATAGCGAACAAATTATTTGTGTAACCGCCAAACACTTCGCGGTTCAAAAAATTCCCAATCCTGCCTATAATCTGACCCAAAATCAGACATGGAGCCATTGTATCCGCCAGCATATAAAAACTCATTTTTTTCCTTTTGCTATAAATCCATACGGTCAATGCCCCTGCAAGAATTCCGCCATAAATCGCAATTCCACCCTCACGCAGCGCAAATATTTTCAATGGATCGTTCATGTAATATTCCCATTCCCACGAAAACAAAATATAATACAAGCGCGCCCCAAAAATCGCGAACGCAACCGTATAAAGAGAAATGTCTAAATAAATCTCCGGATCCTGCCCCAGAGCCTTCGCGAGGCGCATCGCCAGCAAAATACCGCCAATCACACCTGCTGCAATACATACCCCATACCAATATATATCCATACCAAATAACGTAAACGCTACTCGACTCATGTTCTCAATTTCAATCCCCAGATTCGGAAACCACACATCCGGCATCTTTCTACCCTCTTCCTTTTATCGAATTACAGATATAACCATTTTATCCTCTCGGAACTCATTTTGCAATACGTTTTCCACATCTTCTTTTCGCAAAGCTTTAAGCCTGCGAAAAACATCATTCGCCCCCATGCCCCAAAATGCCCATGCAATCTGTCCCATGCATGCGGAATAAACAGATTGATTTTGGCGCAGCACTTCTCCAATCTGCTTTCTTTTGATTCGCTCAAAGTCAGCCGCTTTCAATCTCCCATCCATAATTTTTACGGCCTTTTGTAATAATTCGGAAATTTCTCTTCCTTTTGAGCCCTTGCCTGCAAAGCTACAAAAAGCATACCCCTCACCGCAATAAAGTCCGCTCGCCAATGGCTGATCCAACCATCGCTTCTCATATGCTTGCAACTGAAAATCACTACTTTCACCTGTTAATAATTCCAACGCCATTCCAAATGCCAACCGATGCTTCAACAGATTCTTACTTTTGGGTTCCAACTTAAATCCTATTTGAAATAACTCTTCCGCTAAATTCATACTTCTTTCTCTATAAGGCGAAACAACGTCTGCCTTCTCCGTGAAGAAAAGGGAGCTCGCTCCGCTCTTTTTGCTCTTCATCATGCCTGTTGCCGCCAAAACATCTCTTGAAGAAATGTCACCCGCACAAATGAGCGCCATGTTTTTCGGCACATAAAACTGCTCAAAAAAAGTCTCTAGCTGCGCCTTGTTTATTTCTCGAATGCTCTCCTCGCTCCCTGGAATACGTTCTTTTATAGCATGGGTATGGTACATACACCCTAACATTTGATAATACGCCGCCCAATCGGGTGCATCTTGATACATCGTTATTTCACTTGCGATGATTCCTTTTTCCCTCTGAATCTCTTCGTCTAAAAAATAAGGGTTTTGCACGAAACTTAACAGCAATCTCAAATTTTCCATAAAATAATCCTGACAGCTAAAATAGTATACCGTCTTATCGGCATCAGTAAAGGCATTTGCCATTGCCCCTTGTTTGTGAAATTCTGTAAATGCATCGCCCCATCGCTGGCGAAACATTCTATGCTCCAAAAAGTGCGCCGTGCCCTTGGGAAAAGTCAAGCGCTTATCTCCCGATACCGCCTGTACGGTGTTGGCCCCTGCCTTTACCACAATGGCTGCCATTTTCTCCTGATACCCATCCATAGGCAAAAAATGGAAATCCATACCGCAAGGAAGCTTTTGATACAGCAACCGATTTTTATCCTTCATATCAGACATCCTCCTTTCCACTTAGCATATAAATCGTCGATAACTCCGCCTGATTTGCCAATAGTTGCACATCGGATGCACACACTCGCGCAATGTGGTAAATAGATATCCAAATCTGCTTCTGCATCCTCAAAAATCCGGTTTACCGAAAAATCCACCATCTCCCACGGCAAATCCGGTAATATGCGAAAGTGACCAATGATTGCCTTTTTCGCATACGCCAGTTGTTCGGGCATTATACCTTTTTTTGCAATTTCATCCAATGCCACAATAACAGCTCGCGATGCCTTTTTCGCATCTTTGGTATCAATTCCTGCACGCACAAACAAAAAGGGGGCATGCGGATATAAATAGGACTTGATATCATAACAAAGCCCCTCCTCTTCCCGAACCCGAGAAAAAAGCATAGAATCCGGCGCACCGCCCAGAAGATAGCTCAATATCATCCCTGCCGCACGCCTTCTTCCGCGCCCCAGCGACGGAATTCTAAAACACATCATCAATCTTGCTTGTTCCAAATTTTTGTGCTCACATGCGAATACGGCCTTCGTTGCTTTTCCCTCAAACTTCTCTGCCCATGGCGTCATCTCATTCTCACCGGGAAACCAACGCCGAAAAATATGCAATTTCTTTCTCTCGTTCCTCTCACCACAAAAGAACACCTTCACGCGGGCGCTTCGTAGCACCATTTGATAGTATCTGAATAGTCCCTGCGCATCTATTTCGTCCAAATCTGCGGCATATCCGCTGGCATTGATTGCGAGAGCACTTCCTCTGGCCGAAATTTCCAGACACCTACGCTCCGCATAAGATTTTTTATCGTCTTGCTGGGCGAGTATTTGCCTGCGCAGTACTTCCTTTTGCCGTTCTACAATTTCCTGTACAAAACCACCATCCGCCGTCAGTGGTTCAAACAATAATCCATGAAAAAAAGACAGCACTTCTCCACTCTCCACACATTTCAACACCTCCATAGAAACCATCAAAAGCTGCTTGTCCCCTTTTTTAACAATAGAAATATCCCATAACGCCCCATACATATCTTCCGCTGCCTCAGCCAAAGCTTTCATTGTTGGATGCGCCTTGCACCCTTGTTTAAGTACCTCTGCGAGCAACGCATTCTTCGTGGCAGTTTCTTTTTTCAATGGAAACTCGAAAAACAGAACGTACAAATTCGTCTTAAATTTCTCTGCATCAAGCCAAAAAATACGACAGCGAGAATTCATCGATTCCGACAGATACATATAATTCACCTCTCTTGTTTTTTAAATATTCTCTCCCGAATAATAAAAAAAATCCAAAAGACAAAAATCTTTTGGAAACAAGTACTGCTATATCTTGCCTATGCAAACTCTTTATTCAAAAAAGATACAAAAAAACAAGCATCAACGCATGCTTGTCTGAAAAATGGGCGGAGAAGGATTCGAACCTTCGAAGCTATCGCAACAGATTTACAGTCTGCCCCCTTTGGCCGCTCGGGAATCCACCCAATCTGTAAAATAATTTTCTTATAAAAAAACGCTCTTTCGCAAGTACTCCATTCCTTCAGCGAATATGTACTCCATAACACCAGCCGCGTTGTAACTGTTTCGCAAAGACCGTACAATCCCATGAAAATTTGCAAAAAAAAACACCATAAACTCTCAAAATAGAATAGCAAGAAAACAACAACCAATACTCCATAGAAAGGAGGTGATCCAGCCGCACCTTCCGATACGGCTACCTTGTTACGACTTCACCCCAGTCGCTGATATCACCTTCGGCAGCTC
>JGI994J12354_10000902_pt1 | contig 30412 bp, 26 predicted proteins | sample IntmicLarv3ML3BL_FD_12354 | JGI IMG/M metagenome (IMG submission 12354) | reverse complement strand
TATATGAATAGTATTATATACGAGTACAAACTAATGATAAAGGGGAATTAAATGGAAACAGTAATCACAGAGAAGCCGACAACCGAGGCTCTCGAAGATTGGGTGGAGCGACAGACATTCGCCTCCACTAAAGAGATAGAGATTCCTGACAAGATGTCCGACCGTGTAATCGGTCAAGACAAAGCTGTAGAGGTTATGAAGAAAGCGGCCTTCCAAAAAAGGCACGTGATGCTCATCGGGGAACCCGGTACCGGAAAATCCATGCTGGCGAACTCCATGATAGAGTATCTTCCAAAAGAAGACCTTCAGGACATTATCTCCTATCACAATCCAGAGGACGTTAACGAACCTAGGATAAGAACATTCCCCGCCGGAAAAGGCAAAGCGTTAGTGAATGAGCAGAAGGCACATGCTGCTGCAATGAAGAACCAAAAAAGTTCGTTCTATGTGTACGTGTGCATGATCCTGATAGTCTTGGGATTGGTAGGGTTGCTGTACTTTGGTAATTGGACCATCCTTCTCATTGCAGTCATTTCAGCATTGTTTATCATGATGTTCATGAGAATGCCCGGCGGACAGAGACACGAGGTCATGATAGTTCCGAAAGTGCTAGTAGGGCACGAACAAAATGACCTTCCGCCGTTCATTGATGCTACAGGATCACATGCCGGTTCGCTTCTAGGAGACGTAAGACACGATCCTTTCCAGAGCGGTGGCTTGGAGACCCCTTCCCACGACAGACTTGAATCGGGAGCCATTCACAAAGCGAACAAAGGCGTTCTCTTCATCGATGAGATCAATCTCTTGAGAATGGAATCACAGCAGGCATTGTTGACAGCGATGCAAGAAAAGAAGATGTCCATCACCGGACAATCTGAGAGGTCATCAGGTGCATTGGTCAAATCAGAGCCTGTACCTTGCGACTTCATACTTGTCTGTGCAGGTAACCTGGATGCGATCCAGGGAATGCATCCTGCACTCAGGTCCAGGATAAGAGGGTATGGTTACGAAGTGTACATGCGCAACACCATGCCGGATACAGATACGAACAGGTACAGCGTTGCAAGGTTCGTGGCACAAGAGGTCCTCAAGGACGAGAAGATCCCTCACTTCGACAAATACGCAGTGGGAGAGATCATACGGGAAGCTCAGCGCCGTGCAGGCAGAAAGGGAGAACTCACCCTGAGACTAAGAGAACTCGGCGGACTCATACGTGTGTCCGGAGACCTTGCAGTGGAAAAGGGTGCAGAGGTTGTGACACTCGATGATGTCCTTGCAGCAAAAATGACCGCCCGCAGTCTCGAACAGCAGATAGCGGACCGTCAGATCGAACGCAGTCTGAAGTACTCTCTCTTCAACACAGAGGGTGCAGAAGTTGGAATGATCAACGGTCTCGCTGCCCTCGGAGCCGACTCGGGATTATCGGAATATTCCGGAATCGTCCTTCCTATCGTCGCGGAGGTGTCTCCGTCGCAGATAAAGAAGGGAGGGAGGATAATCGCAACAGGACGTCTTGGAGACATAGCCAAAGAAGCAGTGGACAACATTTCCGCTGTCATCAAGAAGTACACTTCCAAAACGGTATCGGAGAACGATATCCACCTTCAGTACATCGGAACCTACGATGGAGTTGAAGGAGACAGCGCTTCGATCACTATGGCAACCGTCATACTGTCTGCCATGGAGGGTATCCCGATACGTCAGGATATGGCCATGACAGGAAGTCTAAGTGTGAGAGGAAAGGTGCTCCCTGTAGGTGCAGTCACAGCCAAACTGGAAGCTGCGGCCAAATCAGGGATCAAGCTCGCCCTCATCCCCGCGGACAACGCCAATGATGTGATGGTGGAACAGAAGTACTACAAAGGGATGGACATCTACACAGTGGAGAACTTCAGGGATGTCATCGAATTCGCTTTCGTTGACTGCCCTAAGAAGAGAGAATACATGGAGAAATTACTCCCTCTCACCGAAACAGGAGAATCCACTGCGAAGAAGATTGAACCTCCCGCAGAATCGAAACCTCCTGCAAAGAAAAGGAGAAGCACGAAACCGAAAATGGATGATGAATCCGGAACAGTGACCGAGGAAACCGCTACCGTCTCTGAAGAGATGATAATAGACGGTTCCCCGTCTCCAAACTAAACATTTTCCTCCCCTTTGGGGATGTCATTTTTTATTCAAAAAGATATATGACTTCACATGACCAAACGTAGCTTCGATGATTATTCTTTGATAATCGGAAGATTCCAACCTTTACACAACGGACATTTGGAGGTCATACGAAAATGTGCCGCAGAATCAGATAACCTAACGATAGGTATAGGTAGTGCACAATTCTCGCACGAACATGATAATCCCTTCACTGCCGGCGAAAGATATCTAATGATCGATGAAACTCTGAAAGCAGAGGGTATCTCAAATTACTGTATCGTTCCCATTGAAGACCTCAAAAGATATTCGCTTTGGGTCTCACAGGTCGTTTCCATGTCCCCCCCGTTCAAATGCGTCTACAGTAATAATCCGCTGACTAGACGCCTCTTCAGCGAAGCAGGATACGAATTAAGAGAATCTCCGCTCTACAACAGAGATATCTATTCTGGAACATTTGTCAGGGAAAAGATGATCAAGGGAGAGGATTGGAGATCGCTTGTCCCGAAAGCGGTGGCAAAGATCATTGAGGAAATTGACGGGGTCAACAGATTGAAAGAGGTTTCGGGCGGAGAATGACACCTGCAGAAGAACTTGCAACCCTCCTCATGAAGGGAGGATTCACTCTTTCGGTCGCCGAGTCGTGCACCGGAGGCATGATAGGCTATATGATGACCTCCGTTCCCGGATCCTCTTCATTCTTTCTCGGAGGGGCCATCACATACAGTAACGAATCGAAGATCAGACTTCTTGACGTACCTTCTGCCGTCATAGAGACATACGGTGCAGTGAGCAGAGAGACCGCGACAGAAATGGCAAAGGGAATCATTTCTCTTTATGACTCAGACCTGTCAATAGCGGTCACAGGTATCGCAGGACCCGGGGGCGGGACGATCGAAAAACCTGTCGGACTTGTATTCACTTCTGTTTCCAATAAAGATGTCACTGATGTGAGAAAACACCTCTTCAACGGAGAAAGGGGGGCCGTCAGGACATCAGCTTCAGAGGCCGCGATCACGCATCTTATCGACCTATTGAAAAATAGAATTTAATACCATATTTTCAATGAACCTCTATGAAGCATATTATGACCGGCAAGGTCAAAGAGGTATACCAGATAGATGACGATACACTCGAGTTCGCATATACTGACAATATCTCTGTTTTCGATAAGATAATTCCCTCGAAGATCCCCCATAAAGGAGAGACACTTTGCAGGACCGCGAAATACTGGTTCGAGATACTTTCAAAGAACGGCATAAGGAATCATTATATCGATGAGCCAGCAAAAGATCGTATGAGGGTCAAGCGCGTAGATATAATAAGAAATTACGACCTCATCGACAATAAAACAACAAATTATCTCATACCTCTCGAAATAATATGCAGACACTATGTTGCCGGCTCATTACTCGATCGTGTAAAAGCGGGAAAGATCACAGCCGAACAGCTTGGTTTCCCAAAGAGCCATATCGTAATGTACGGAGAAAAACTTCCGCGTCCTTTCATGGAAGCCACGACCAAACTCGAAGAACATGATATGAATCTGACAGAAGATGAAGCAAAAAAGATGGCAGGTCTGTCAGATGAAGAATACAAGGAGATCATGGACACTGTCTTGAAAATCGATGCGATCATGGAAAAAGAAGTGTCAAAACGTGGTCTGATCCATTGTGACGGAAAAAAAGAATTCGGATACGACAAAGAGCGTAAACTCATCGTTTTGGATACTTTCGGTACATTGGATGAGGACAGATGGTGGGACTCGGATGAGTACGCCAAAGGTAACATCGTAGAACTCTCGAAAGAGTTTGTTCGTCAGCATTACAGGGAAACCAGATATCACGAATCCTTGATGAAAGCAAGGGATAACGGATCGCCTGAACCTGATATTCCAGCACTTCCAAAAGACATCATTGACAGAGTAAGCAGTCTGTATGTCGAAATGTATGAAAGAGTCACCGGAGAGAAGTTCTGATATCAGATGAATTTGGTCAGGACGAGTTTATGTCCGACCGGACATTCGGCATCACCCTCGATCGAGACAATGGAGTATTTTCTCCCGCTGCTTATTCCTGTAGGATGACAGCGGCAGTAATTCTTACATCCAAACTCCTTACATTCAGGTTCTTTGAATGTTATCACACTGCCTTCAACAGCAGATCTTTTTATGGCAACAGAATCGAATGGCATTATCTCAACCTCGACTATCCTTGCCTTATCTTCGGAAAGTGAACAATTATGTATCTGATTTCTTACCCCTTTTATCCTGTAGAGGTTTCCAGATTCAAGATTGAGGCACACTGTTTTTAATTTGCAATCCTCGCATTCCGGTTGAGAACCCATGAAATAAAACCTATTACCGACCTTAGCCTGAGATTCACTTATCAGCGTAACAGTAACCATGTTTGTTTCCTCAGATAACTTTCGTTACACGAGCCAAATTCTTCGCAGCCGTTCGGGTGAGTCCCTTGTCTCCCAACACGGTGAATCGTTCTTTGCGTATGTCCTTAGCCATTACAAGAGCATCGATGATGTCATCCTCAGTGAATCCCGTCTCTGCAGCGGTCGTTGGTGCACCGATAGCGATCAATGAATCCTTTATACGCTTCCAATCCCCCCTGTGTAGGTGCATCATCATTATGGCGCCTATTCCACACTGTTCACCGTGCAGTGCTGTATTCGGACGAATGACATCGAGTGCATGAGAGAACATATGCTCGGAACCACTGGTCGGTCTGGAATTTCCTGCTATGCACATTGAAACCCCGGATGCAATGATCGGACGCATAATGAGCCAGACACTTTCCTCCAATCCAGGTTTTATTCTGTCAGAATTTTCAATGATATTCTCTGCGGCATACTTCGAGATCATGAATGCAGAAGAACTCATTTCCTCATCTGTCATCCATGAGGCGAACTCCCAATCCTTCAATGCGGTGAGATTAGAGATTACATCCGCGCATCCGGATGCCAGGAACCTGTACGGGGCCTCATTGATGACTGTGGTGTCAGCAATGATGCCTGTAGGGGCCACCGCTTCCACGGATTGTGCTCCGGTGTCAGATTTCAGGGATGCCCGATCCGATGCTATCCCGTCATGAGATACAGAGGTCGGAACGCTGACAAAGGGAAGATCCAGATCTTTTGCGACTATTTTTGAAATATCGATCTTACTGCCTCCCCCGATGGCTAACATGAATGTGGCTTCATGGCTCTTTACAGCCTCGCTCACTTCTTTTACATTTTCCGGCGTTGCATTGCCCGTGAATATCGTTTTGAGATCGTAGTCCTTCGACATACGCTCCTCGACCTCACGCCCCGCCGCCTTATATGTGTCCTGACCGGTGATGATGATCCCCTTCTTCCCGAATCTCAGTGACTGGCACACATCCACTACCTGATGTATTGCATTGTGCCCGATAAGCACGTCTCTCGGAAAATACATGGACTTTATTTTCGTAAAAGTTGCCATAGGATCCCTCCCACCCTTGCCTTAATGGTCTCAGAAGATATAAAAGGAACCCATGACCTATGCTGACATATGAGGGCGCTCATACTCTGCGGAAGCAAACGGGGAGGTTTTACGTCAAGTATGTGCGAATCATTTGCCAGCGGGCTGAATTCTGAAAATATCGAGACCGACATCGTATATCCCCTTGAACTTGATATCAACCACTGCACAGGCTGCGGATACTGTTCGAAGAACATGGTTTGCAATATCGAAGATGACATGGAACACATATACGAGATGTTTAAAAAAGCGGATCTCTTGGTCTTGTCCTCCCCCGTACGTTTCAGCGGACCATCCTCTGTGATCAAGGTGGTCGTTGATAGATTTCAACCATTCTGGTATTGTAAATCACAACACCCTTCATATGCCTTGGCACTTATGAATGGCGGAGGAAAGCATCCTGAATTCAAGAATCTGATCTCAGTGTTCAAAGCACTGTCGATAACAATCGGAATGAAGTGGATGGGAGATATATCGATACCGGATACTGATTCGAATGAGCCAGACTTCGTCCGTGATTCCGCCTACGAGTTCGGAAAAGAGACCGGGATAACTCTTAATTCTGAAAATCGAATATGACCTTTTCAAATCCCATGGAATATAAAATATCTGTGCTGGATCTCGATCTGACGAATGGAATCACCCCTATGGACATTTCTTTTAGTTCTGCCCAATCGTTATCTGATATTGAACCTTCTGGATCCATCACTACTGCTTCGGAGAACCCGATCCTCTTTACATCATCCAATTGGCGGATCATGTCCTTGCCTGAAAAAATGACAGGAATACAATCATCTGATACTTCGAAGATTTCTTCCAGGACCAGCCTGTTCCTCACTTTGCTGTAAGGCATCAATATCTTCGCGATATCTCCCATGAAAGCATCGAAAAGATCCTCAATGTCTTTTATGCATGTGAAATACCATATATCTGCCCCCGGGACAGAGACAGCTTTCAGAAGACGGTCATCCATAATGCGGGCGTTGATGCCTTTGGTATCGACCATGACAACCGGTAATCTTATCTCCGATTCCCTGGATGCGCTGTAAGAGAGTTCTTCTGTTATACCCAGGACCATCTTTTCTCCGCTGTATTCCATGCTTCCGGTTCTAACTGAACCGCCCCTGAACACCGCATATATTGCGTGTATTTCCATGCTTGGAGATTAAAACGGCACATATAAGTAAATGCCGAATAATTTTTTTCTCTGGCACACATATATTAGTTACTCAGAACATGTAATATACTCTGGATTCCGATGCCCATTAAAGGGTGATACTCAATGGCAAAACCAGAAAAGAGAGCAGTGTACATTTGCTCCAAGTGCAAGAATCATGTTGAGGTCGTTTATACAGAAAACGGTCCTGTGCCAACATGCTGTGGAACAGAGATGGAAAAGTTAGTACCTCAGACAGCAGACTTCGCAACTGAGAAACACGTCCCCTTCATAATCAGGGACGGAGACAAGGTAACAGTTAAGGTAGGAAAAGAAACAGCCCACCCTATGACACCCGAGCATTACATCGTTTACATTGAGATCTGTGCCGATGGTCTTCTGATGAGAAAGTACCTGAAACCCGGGGATGCCCCTGAGGCATGCTTCAAGACAAACGCAAAGACGATTGTCGCCAGAGAACTTTGTAACATCCATAAGCTCTGGAAATCCAATCAATAAAACAAACCACACATCGTTTTTTGAACGATGTGTTTTCCCTCTTTTATCAGTGTTACTTTTAAATCAGTCATCGAACATACTACTTCATTCAAAATCATTACCATGAATAAGGTGATATGATGGCGTCAAAAAACAAGAAATCAACGAACAAGCCTCAGGAAAACAAACCAAAGGCTACAGCTAGACACGCGAAGATCGTAAAGACCAAGCAGGAAGAAATAGAAGATTTCAAGAAAAAGATCGCCAACGACAAGTACCTCGCAAAGAAATACGAATCCAAACGGAAGAAGGAGATCAAAGAACTTCCAAAAGAAGAACGCGGTGCCGCCAAGGAAGAACTCAATGATCTGATAGAAAAGAGAAAGGATGCAGAGTTCCGTGACAAGATGATTCTAAAGGATCTCATAAGGGGAGAGAAGGATGCAAAACGTCCATCGAGCGAGAAACCGTTCGATGAAGACGCGTGGATAAAGGAAGGCAAGAAAAAGAAGAAGAATTCAAAGGAAGACAAAGCAACCGAGACAACAGAAACCGTATCTGCTCCTCCCGAAGAAGAAAAAGAAGAAGCCTCAGAAGAGATCCTGGATAAAAGTGAGGAAAATACCGAAGAACCATCAAAATGAACATTAAGTGTTCAATATTCGATACAATTAAAGTATAACCTTTAAAAACTCCTTTCTCATTATTACATTCTGCCGAACTCAGTTCATACGAATCATTAGGATAGAACCCTTTTGATCTGAATTTGAGGTATATATGCTGAATAAATTGACCGTTGCTATCATTGTCGGGGTTGCCGTATCCGCCTTTGTAGGGGTAGCACTTGTAATGATTTCCGATGATGGAGGTGATTCCGCAAGAACACCGAATAACGATGATAACCGTAACATCGGCGACGGATACAGGATAATACTGCCCAGTAAAGAAAGTCAGAAAGGATATATCATCACTTCCAATAGCTACACTGTTCCTGACGGAGGCAATTGTATATTGTCCCTTGAAATATTCTCAGGGTACATCGAGGAAGGACTCCTTGTCACCATTAATGATAATCCTGTGAGCACAGATAGCATGTACAGGATACGAATCGATAACATCAGATCCGACCAGATCGTGAAGGTTAAAGGAATATACGACGTCAGGATGCATCTGATCAATGTGCCCAAAGAACAGATAGGATACACTTTAACCGCCTCATCTGACAGCGTACACCGTGGAGAATCATATGATGTGGAATACACCCTGAAAGAAGGATATGAGGAGATTCCCGGTGAATTCAAAATTTCTGTCGAAGGGATCAGGGAAATTGACCTAACTTCCGGCGTGGCGACAGTCACAGATGTGCTGGACAATCATAACATCATTGTTGAAGGTGTTAAAGCGATCAATTACATCATCATGCCCGGTGCGAACACGGTACTGAAAGTGAATGGTGTCGTATCCAACACTGCTACCATCAATGACGTGATAACTATCAGAACGATCGATGACCGAACTGTTCCGCAAAATTACAACAGCAATCTTCCAGTAACGGTCAAAGTCGTGTCCGGCGGATATATGGTCAAAGACAATACGGCATTTCCTTCCCTGTCACTGATCAGTGTGGGAAAGAATGTAGTCGCTAACGGAATCGGTGATGACAGATCCTTCTTTGTCTGCCAAACAGACGTTATCAATATAACTCCGAAATCCGGCTATTCTATACCTGACAGCTACAGAACGATGATACTGAATCAAAATGGAGCCGCACAATCGGGGACAGGATATACGTTCAAGAACAATGTTTCGCTTCCCTCGATCTATAAGGTCTCTTATTATGGATACAAAGGAATACTTCATAAATCACTTTACGAAACAGAGGGATTGAATCGCCCCTTGCCCTCGACAAATCCCGTGAGAGAAGGTGCCAATTTTTCCGGCTGGAGTAGCGCGGATAATATTGTAAAAAAAGATGTGGAAATTGTGGCTCAATGGGAGTTAATAATATTTGACGTGAAATTTGGGGAAAATATCACATATTTCATTAATGGTAATTATCGCGCCTCTCCAGGCTCATTCAAACTTACTATAGAAGACAAAATAATTATTAACTGCTCTCCAGGATACTCGTTTCCTGATTTCTATTTCCATCCTAGCACAGTTATCTTCAGCAATGAAGATAATGCCTACCATGTAAGAAATAATGCCCATTTTAAAACAATTCATTATGTTCGATACAATGATACTACTTCCGACAAGGTCTACATTTACTATCATACAGAGTCGAGTTTACATACCCTTGTCAATCCTGCAGTACAAGTAACTCCTGACTTTAATTTTAATTTTGCAAATATTGGAAAAACTCCAGAAATGTTCGCAGGGTGGAGTGATGGTAGTCGTGTTTACGTTCTTGGAGATATAGTAGTGGACCACGATTATTTTTTGGTACCAATATGGCGCTAATTACACCTTTTAGTAATGATTTCACCAAAGCCACTCTTGCCAAATTATAAATACACTCTATTCAATGGTGTGCTCACCGTCAAGAGGTCTAAAAAATGATCTTGCAGCAGAACCCTGAACTTATTCTTCTTATATGATTCAGTGGAGGCTGGGACGGTTTGGTGGTTTTTATGAAAAAGCAACAAACCAGTGAAAGCGCTAAGAATTTGGAACAAATGTTGGCTATAAGCCCTTATAACCAGCTTGCGCTCTCCGGTGTGGGCCCCATCAAAGATGTAAAGATCTTCGATACCACTCTGAGGGACGGTGAGCAAGCTCCGGGTATAGCATTGAGCCCGGAAGACAAGATAAGGATAGCCTTGGCCCTCAACGATCTCGGTGTCGATGTCATTGAAGCCGGATTTGCCGCATCAGGTGAGATCGAGAAAGAGATCATCACAGACCTGGTAAAGAAGGGTCTGGACACAAGAATATGTAGTTTGGCACGTGCTGTGCGTTCTGATGTTGATGCAGTGATAGATACAGGTGCAGACTATCTGCATACGTTCATTGCGACATCCGACCTGCATATGAAATATAAGCTGAAAATGACCCCTGAAGAGGTCAAGGCCAAGGCAGTGGATACTGTAGAGTATGCAAAAGCCCACGGTCTGGAAGTACAGTTCTCCTGTGAGGATGCGACAAGATCGGACCTGAATTTCCTGAAAGATATTCTGTTGACCGTCCAGGATGCCGGGGTCGACTCAGTGAACATCCCTGATACTGTCGGGGTGATAATCCCTCAGGCAATGGAATACCTGATAGGGGAATTGCATAACACTCTGAAAGTGCCGATATCGGTACATTGCCACAATGACATGGGATTGGCGGTTGCCAATACCATTTCTGCCGTAGGAGCGGGAGCAAGGATATGCCACGTGTGCATGAACGGTATCGGTGAAAGAACCGGCAATGCCGCATTGGAAGAGGTCGCCATTAACCTGTTCGCAAACTACAAAGTGCAGACTGTAGACATGAGCAAATTGGGAATGACCTCTAAGATCGTGGAAAGGATTACCGGATTCACGATGGCAGGGAATAAACCCATTGTAGGAAAGAACGCCTTCGCACATGAATCAGGGATCCATGTTCATGGAGTCATGAATAACACCTCAACCTATGAGCCCTTCCTGCCTGAATTGGTCGGCGTTGACAGACACATAATCATCGGAAAGCATTCCGGTGCCCACTCGATCAAAGGAAGACTGGAAGATCTGGACGTAGATTTCCCGGAGGAACAGATGCCTGAATTGCTGGCCACTGTCAAGAAGATAGCCATCGGAGGTAAGGTCGTCGATGACGCCGAATTGCTGGCCATAGTCGATAATATCCTGTGGAAGAAAGTCGCCAGCAAAAAGACGGTCTCCTTGGATGAACTGACAGTCCTGACTGGAAAGAACACTACTTCAACTGCAGTTGTAACGGTCACAATGGGCGAGGATGACAAGAGAACCGGTGCCGAAATAGGTGTCGGCCCTGTCGATGCCGCCATCAACGCTATAAGGAAGGCGATCAACGAGAAGATCACCATGGAAGAATACAAACTGAGCGCCATAACCGGAAAGAGCGATTCCATCTGTGAGGTCACTGTAATGGTGAAGAACGTACAGAACGACGGTAATCTGTCGGTCGGTAAAGCGATTGGTTTAGATATAGTGGAAACTTCGGTGGATGCCATGATGGCTGCGATAAACAGAGATTTCGCCAGAAAGAGGGATGTGTAATGGGAAAAACAATTGCGGAGAAGATATTCTCGAAAAAATCCGGAGTCGATGCTGTCGCAGGCCAGATAGTTGTCGCTGAAGTGGACTACGTCATGGTCAATGACGTGACTGGTCCGATAGCTTTCAGAGAATATGATAAAATGGATTCGGGCAAGATGTTCAAAGAAAAGATGGTCCTGATCCCTGATCACTACGTTCCTAACAAAGATGTGGCCTCTGCAGAACAGGCGAAAGAGATGCGCCTGTTCGCTTACAAACATGATATCGATAACTACTTCGAGATCGCAAGAGGAGGAGTATGTCATCAGGTCATGATAGAGGAGGGTTTTGCCGCCCCGGGAAGACTCATCATTGGTGCGGACTCCCACACCTGCACATACGGAGGGATCAACGCATTTTCCACCGGTATCGGATCTACAGAGGCCGCAGTGGCATTTGCCACTGGTAAATCGTGGTTCAAGGTACCTGAGACCATCAAAGTGGAACTGACAGGAAAATTCAAGAAATATGTCGGCGGAAAGGATCTGATACTGAAGATCATCACCGATATCGGAGTCGATGGTGCGAATTACAAAGCATTCGAATTTCACGGTGACGGAGTAAGCAACATCCCGGTATCCGACAGATTGACCGTTTCCAATATGGCCATTGAGGCCGGAGGCAAAGCAGGCATATTCCCCTACGATAAATTGACCGAAGCATACATCAAAAACACGGTGAAAGGGGATTACACCCCTGTCGAAGCGGATAAGGATGCCATTTACTGCAGGGTCCTGAAATATGATCTGAGTGAATTGGAGTCCATGGTCTCCTTCCCCCATCTCCCCAGCAATGGCCGTCCTGTGAAGGATACAGACGTAACGATCGACCAGGCATATCTGGGATCGTGTACGAACGGACGTATCGAAGATATGAGGGCCGCAGCAAATATAATGAAGGGTAAAAAGGTCAACCCTCGCGTCAGATTCCTGGTCGTCCCGGCATCACAAAAGGTGTACCGTCAGATGTTGGATGAGGGATTGATGCACATATTCCTGGATGCCGGAGCTTACATATCTGGGCCGACATGCGGAGCATGTCTGGGAGGATACATGGGCATATTGGCCTCAGGAGAGAGATCTGTGTCTTCAACAAACAGGAACTTCATCGGAAGGATGGGGGATAAGAACTCGGAAGTATACCTGGCCAGTCCGGAAGTTGTGGCTGCATCTGCGATTGCAGGGAAGATAGTCACCCCAGATCAACTGGAGGTGTCCTGATGGAAAAGATCCGAGGAAAAGTATGGAAATTCGAAGATAACGTGGACACAGATCAAATAATACCCGCCGAGCGGTTGGTAACTCCGAATCTGAATCATCTGAATGATTTCATATTCGAAAAGGTGAGGCCAGGTATTGCCACAGAGATAAAGAAAGGCGACATATTGGTCGCGGGAAAGAACTTCGGATGCGGGTCCTCAAGGGAACACGCTCCGCTGTCCTTGACCCAAGCAGGGTTCTCCTGCATAGTCGCAGAATCGTTTGCACGTATATTCTACCGCAACTCCATGAACACCGGATTGTTGCTGGTCGAGTGCAAAACGGACATTAAAGAAGGGGACGAGATCGAAATCTGCATCGGTTGCGGAAAGATCAAAGATCTGAACTCAGGAAAAGAATTCACGTTCCCCCAATATCCTCCGTTCATAGCACAGCTGATAGAGAACGGCGGACTGGTGAACATGATCAAGGAGGGTAAACTGTGAAACATCTTGCAATAATCCCCGGCGACGGAATAGGAAAAGAGGTCATAGACGTAGGAATGGACATCCTGGATTCCATAAGCGAGATATCCTCTTTCGATTACGATGGTGAGCTTTTTGATATCGGATCCGAGAGATATCTTCAAACAGGTGAGCTTCTCACCGATGAGGATATTTCCGATCTGAAAAAGAAGGATGCCATCTATTTCGGCGCCATCGGGGATCCCCGTGTCAAACCGGGTGTGCTCGAGCAGGGTATCCTGCTCAAGATGCGTGCAGTATTCGATCAATACATCAATCTTCGACCTGTGACCTCCTGGTTCCCCTTGGTACCTCTGAAGAGAGAGGTTCCGTTCGATATCCACTTCCTTAGAGAGAACACAGAGGATTTCTACATGGGAGCCGGAGGAACCTTCGGTTCGAAAAAGAAGGATGCACATGTCAGCATCAAAAGGGAGATGTATGGACTTGAGATCGATCTCAAAGGCGTGTCAACCAACAATGATGATTTCGCTTTTGAGATAGGTCTCCTCTCAAAAAAAGGCATCGAAAGATTCGCTGACTATTCGTTCAAATACGCAAGTGCCAGAGGTGAGAAGAAAGTCACTTTGGTTGACAAAGCCAATGTATGTACTCATGTATATGGGATGCAAAGGACGATATTCGAGGAAAAGGCAAAGGAACACGGCATGGGACTCGATTTTATGTTCGTTGACGCTATGGCAATGGCCATGATCGTCCGTCCGGAAACCTTTGGTACCGTAGCGGTGCCGAACCTTTTCGGTGATATCCTCACCGACCTTGGTGCACAACTTCAGGGAGGCTTGGGCATGGGCGGCAGCGGCAATATCAATCCGACAGGTGTGAGCATGTTCGAACCCATACACGGTTCTGCTCCCGATATCGCAGGCCAGAAGAAAGCAAATCCGATAGCCGCGATATTAGCTGGTCAGATGTTACTGGAAAATCAAGGTTACCCTCAGGAAGGGAAGATGCTCCACGATGCCGTCAGATACTGTTTGGATAACGGAATGACCACTCCCGATCTCGGAGGAAAACTCAATACAGTAGAGGTCGGAGAAGCCGTCAAGAAGTATATCCTGAATCAAAAGAAGTGATCCGGTGCTGTCTCTGGACCTTCGGTTGGAATACGCTGATGAAAAGACCGCTAAAGCTGTATTCAATGCCATTTCTCCCGATAACGCAGGTTATATGGAGACCAATATCTCAGGCAACATCATCGTTATAACGATCAGTTCAGAGACCGCCGGTAGCATGAAGAATACTGCTGATGACCTTCTTGCCTGTATCAAGATCGCCGAAGAGGCTTCAGGGCTCGTCTCCGGACCCGCTTCTGACCTTGACCGCGATACCTTTTTTGAATGATCTTATCTCATTCTCAACCAGCATTGCCCTGCCTGTAGCGATCGGCTTATCACTCGGATCAGTTACGATCACCTCATCCATTGGTACAACTGATGGGTCACAGCTGAGAACGAACTGAGCGAAGACATTACGCCCTTCTGAAACAAAAGGAACCGCGTCTTCCATCACAGATACTCTCATGAATGGTGCGGGAATCGATGAGGTTATACGTTGAGCCCCTTCCATCCTGAGTGTGTACATGCCGTCTCCTGCCCTCATGGAAAGAACGTGTTCACCGTCGGATATCACATTTCGTATCTTCCCTGTGTTCTTGCTTATCACGAGTTCGATGTTCCCTCTGAAAAGTACCTCGGTCGCATCGATACCGAATTGATAACGCGAGACCGCTTTGGCCCTAAGGACATCTACATCATATTGACAGTCTCCGTCAGAATCTATATCCTTCAGATCGACAACTCCTTTGAACTTTTGTTCGAGGAACTCGTTGACGGATCTCACGGATTCCATAATGGTATCGATATCCTCTATCTTTGGAAATACAGATTGTGCCAGAGGATACATTTCATCAAGTTCGAAAGGTACCGGACCGAAGGGCGATATCACTACCGGAGTGTATCCTGCCTTCACTACGCGGTCGAACTCTTCGGCGTATACACGACCATATGGTTTCGAACCCTCATCATTGAACAGGACCGCTTTCTCTGTAAAAGGAACATATCTCTCCAAAAGCCTGGAGACATATCTCCTGAACACCGGTCTGTTCCTTGTTTCCGCGCCTGAGTAGAACAGAGCGCCTTCCCTGCTTAACGGATCGTATCTTTCAAGGAATTCGCTGTGTTCTTTGAGTCTTCTCAATGCATCCAACATCGAAGGGTGGGATCTGCACCTTAACTCCGCCAACTCCCATAAACGACCCTCTTTGATGTATCGCTTCACGCGAGCCATCTCCTCGGTTATCTGATACAGGTTATGTCTGGCGATCAGTCTTGTCCTTTCCTTATCCTTCATCTTTCTGAGAGCTTCCAGAGAGTGTCCGCGACATGCCGGGCAATTACAGTCCAAAGACTGCATGTCCTGAAGCCTGTATGTTCCGTCGATAAACATCATCCTATCGTCTCTTGCGAATTTTGCATAGGATGCAGAATCAAAAAGATCGCATCCTGCCAAAGTTGCCAATGCCAACAGCATGGGGTGACCTGCACCGAAAAGGTGGACCGGTCTGCTGGGATCGAGTCCTTTCTTGGACGATATTATCACATCCACCAGTTCTGTGTATCGGTATTGCTCCATCAAGGGAACTACCCCTCCGATAGGATGAACGTCAATGTTCATATCCGCCATCTTTCTGGCACAGTCCTCTCTCAGGTCATTGTATACCGACCCTTGAACCACACCGTTGATCATCATGTCCCCTTTGATGTCACAGGCCTTCTTTGTCCTCTCCAATGTGACCTCAATGGATTCTGCGGTCTTCTCTTTCGACCAATAAGGTTCTGTGAATACATCGAGAACGGTGCCTATATCCGTACCGATGCTCTTCTGGAATTCCACCATCTCCTCGTTGGTGACCTCGACCTCTCCGTACATATGACTTTGGAATGTGCCCGAATCTGTCATTATCACTCCGGGAAAATCCAACATCTTATGAAGGCCCAGCTCCTGTGCTTTCTCTTTCAGGTCCGGTGTGTTCTTTATGATGTATGAATTGGTGATCAAAGCCCTGAACCCGAATTCATCATAGAGTTCTTTGGGTGTGACAGTACATATCTTCGGATTCACGACAGGGAGCAGTGCAGGGGTCTCAATTGTACCGGACCTTGTCTGGAATTTCCCTATTCTGGCCAAACCGTCCCTTTTTGTGATCTCGAACATCGAAAGTAGATTATGGCAACCGACTTAAAGGATTCTGTTGCTGGTCACGTCCGCGAAGACCTTGGATATCGCATTCTTCACCAAGACGTCAGGTATATCTTCGATGATCTCCCTGTTCCAATCAAGTGTGGGACGGTCGAATTTGATCATTTTGCTTCCGCCTGTATCGCAACTGTCCTCTGCGTCCAGCATCCTTATCTCCAAACCTTCGAGGATGTCGGTCACATTTCTTCCGTTTATCAGCAACATATTTTGACCGGAATCCTCTTTGTTAATGAATTTCGATGAAATATCCGACATCTGCATCTCGCAAACAAGACCGTTCAAATATTCTGACATCGCCTCAACAGACGGCCTTCTTATCTCTCCCTTGCCTTTTGGCTCCCCAGAGTGCCTGTATTCGATATCTATCATCGCCATGATACTGGAATGGAATAATCGTGTAAAAGAGTATTGCAATGACCAGACTTGGGGATGAGAAAACCAACCAACCAGCATCGTTATTATGGTCGTGAATTTGATAACGCCATGACTGACACCTTTATCATCATTCAATACATCAGGGAAGTGTATGTTACGTTTCCGTAATGCTGCTGATGATGATTATAAGATGGTCATCCTTGTGAGGAACGACCTCAAAATGACCAAAGGGAAGATAGCGGCACAGGTCGGACACGCCGCTGTCAACTGTGCATTCAGCAGCAAAAAGAAAGATTCGAAGAACTTCGATAAATGGTTCTCGGAAGGACAAACGAAGGTTGTATTGCGGGTGGATTCGGAAGAAGAGCTCTTCCAATACAAGGCGATGGCCGATGCCCAAGGTATCAATAATTCCATAGTAAGAGATGCGGGGAGAACTCAGATCGAACCTGGTTCGTATACCTGCCTGGGTCTAGGTCCGGAAAAGTCTTCTGTGGTCGATAAAATGACCGGAGAACTTAAAATGCTCTGACATTGAGATACCCAATAGATGTTAAATATCCTTATCCCCTTTTACTTGACATTAGTAGTTACAGAGGTTTCCTCATGAATAAAAAGAAGGGTATGCTCGTTCTGACCGCACTGGTCGTGCTCACTGTTACGATGATCGTTATACCGAATTCTGATGACCCCGTTGATGCTGCCGTCATAAACACCGACGGACAGGACCTTGCAACGCTTCTCAACAATGCAAAAACCGGTGATGTCATCAACATGACCTCGGATGCCACATTGAGTCGCAACGCTTTCATGGATAACGGTGTTACTCTGAACACCAACGGATACGTGCTTACAGTACCTTTTTCAATCACCCTTACGAACGAAGGTACCATCAACTCTACGGGCATGCTTCTTGTAGAGGGGACGATAGTCGTATCCAGGGGTACTCTAAACGTTGACGGTGAAATGGAATTCACCGGAATGATAGATGTCAGGAGAAGTGAGACGATAAGAGGAACCCTGAACATCGGAACTAGGACAGATACAACTGTCAACGGTATCGGGAACAGCAGGATATCTATCGCAGGATACGGAGAGATAGGATACGGCCCCAACAAAGCAATAGTCCTTGTACGTAATCTCTTTGTCTCAGGAGAGATCAACATCTCATCTCAGTCACAGGTACATGTGCTCGGAGAGTTGCGTGTAGGGAACGCACCCACAGTGACAACGGACATGGTGAACAACACCATATTCAAAGGAAGTGTCGCTCTTGATCTCAACACCACTCATGCTGTAGTTTATGGACAATCCACATTCACTTCGAGTAACTTGAAGAATACTTCAGTCAACACTGAGTTCAGAATCGGAAACAACACTTACGCCAAAGAGTACATGAATGCCAACGGTACCCGGAACGTTACGCTTTTCTCCGCCGAAGAACTGGTGGATCAAACACTGCAAAACTGGCGTAATGCAGCAGGAGATGTCGTAAACGAGGAAACGGCAGCACGCATCGGAAGCACGGGTTACACGATGCTGTTGGGTGACATCATTACAAAGGAATACACACTGACCCTTGTTGAAGACACAAGCATAAGGTGGGTAGTGAACGGGATTGCTCAAGGAAATTCAGGTTCGATGAGTATCGCATATAACAACAGTGTCACTGTAAGCGCCAGATTGATCTCGGGCGATGGTGAGATCCCTGTATTGAAGAAGGACGGTGCTGTGTACGAGCCCAATACCTCGTTCAGGATGACCAATGATACGACATTCTCAACATCCAACGCACCCGCGTCCGGAGGCTTTGATCTTGTGTTCGCACTCATCATCTTCGCGGTCCTCATGGTAGCCATATTGGCGATAGTAGTGATAATAAAAAAGAAAAATTTGAAATGGTGAGATTCAAAGCATATTGAAATCCTTCATTGCATTTACCGCGAGGTCTCCCTTCCTGGCAATCTGTATCGCACCTACCAGTGCATCGGCTCCCTGTACGGTTGTCAGGAATGGGATCTCAAGCTCGACTGCCAATCTCCTCATCCTGTGTCCGTCTCTGACCGCTCCGGACTTCTGTGACGGTGAATTGATGATGAAATTGATCTTACCTTCTCTCATAAGGCCTATCGCATTAGGTTTCATGTTATCATCGATCTTGAACACTGTAGTGGTGTTCACGCCGTGTTCCCTAAGATATGTAGACGTTCCTTTGGTAGCATATATCTGGAATCCCATTCCGTCGAGTTCTTTGACAACAGGAAGTACTCTTTCCTTGTCAGTGTCATTGACGGTTATGTAAACACCTCCTTCTGTCGGGATCTTGTTCCCTGCAGCGGTGAATGCTTTGTAATATGCCACATCGAAGTCAGCGTCTATGCCCATGACCTCCCCTGTACTCTTCATCTCTGGAGTGAGTATGGAATCAACACCCGGAAGTTTCAGGAAGGGAAATACAGAGGCCTTGATGGCAAAATGATCGATAGGTGCATAATCTGATAATCCGAAATCCTTAAGCTTCTTTCCAAGCATTATCTTCGTGCTGATCTTGGCCATCTGTACGCCTGTAGCCTTAGATATGAACGGCACCGTACGGGAAGCCCTCGGGTTCGCTTCGATCATGTATATCTCGTTGTCCTTGATGGCCAGCTGGAGATTCATCAATCCTTTTATTTCAAGTGCCAAAGCGACCTTCTTCGTGATCTCTATCATCTGATCCACAAGGTCCTTGGATATCGTGAAGGGAGGAAGGACCATGGTTGCATCCCCGGAGTGACATCCGGCATACTCTATGTGCTCCATTATCCCTCCGATGTATACCTCCTCTCCATCGGAGACCACATCGATATCGATCTCGATCGCTTCCGTCAAATATTTGTCAATGAGGATAGGGTGATTGCGTGACACCTTGACAGCTGTTTCAACATATGTCATCAGTTCCTCGGTGGAGTAAACGATCTCCATCGCCCTTCCGCCGAGAACGTATGAAGGCCTTACCAGCACAGGATATCCTATCTCTTCTGCGATCGCCTTCGCTTCCTCGAAGGAATACCCGGTTCCCGATTGGGGCTGACGTATTCCCAATTCGTCCATCAGTTTGGAGAATCTTCTTCTGTCCTCGGCGACATCCATCATATCAGGTTTCGTTCCGAGGACCTTTGTGTCAGTTCCTGCCAGCGCCTTCTCGAGGTCCACCGCGAGATTGACACTGGTCTGTCCTCCGTATTGCACAATAACTCCATCAATATTTTCTGCTTCGATCACATTAAGAACATCTTCCAATGTTATCGGATCGAAATACAACCTGTCAGAGATATCATAGTCTGTCGATACCGTCTCCGGATTATTGTTTATGATCACTGCGCTTACGCCTTCTTCCTGAAGGGCCATGACCCCATGTACACAACAGTAATCGAACTCTATGCCCTGTCCGATCCTTATCGGACCTCCTCCGATTATCAGGACCTTCTTCTTGTCCTTGTCGGGTCTGACCTCTGAGGACATCCCATATGTGGAATAGAAATACGGCGTTCCTGCTTCGAATTCCGCTGCACAGGTATCCACCATCTTGTAGACAGGCGACAGACCTATCTTCTTCCTCTCCTCTCTTATGTCGGCTTCTTTCCTTCCTACGAGACCGGCTATCGTCTCATCAGAGAAGCCCATATATTTGGCTGCCTTGAGGAGTTCCTCTGTCATAGATTCAGATACCAATCTGTTCTCCATCTTCACTATGTTGTCGAGCTTGTTGATGAAGAACACATCCCATTGGGTCATTTCTGCGATCTTCTCTGCAGACCATCCTTTCCTGAGTGCCTCTCCTATCGCGAATATCCTTTTGTCCGTAGCCTTCAGGAACTCTGCCTTGAGCTCCTCATCGGTCATCGATATCCTGTCCAACCCGTTCACGCCGATCTCCAACGATCTCAAACCTTTGAGTATCGCCTCTTCGAACGTACGTCCAATGGCCATGATCTCGCCGGTACTCTTCATCTGTGTACCAAGGTGTCTGTCCACTGTACGGAACTTATCGAAGGGCCAGCGCGGGATCTTGATCACCACATAATCTATCGCAGGTTCGAACGCAGCGTATGTTGTCCCGGTTATCTTATTCGGGATCTCGTCCAATGTATAACCGACAGCTACTTTCGTGGCAACTCTGGCTATTGGGTATCCCGTTGCTTTGGATGCCAACGCGGATGACCTTGACACACGTGGATTCACCTCGATGAGTCTGTAATCTCCGTTCTTTGGATTGAATGCGAACTGTACATTACATCCGCCCTCGATCTTCAGAGCATGAATGACCTTCAGGGATGCAGTTCTCAAACGCTGATGGTCCTTATCTGAAAGGGTGAGACAGGGTGCGCATACGATACTCTCACCTGTGTGGATACCCATGGCATCCAGATTCTCCATGTTACATACGATGATGCAATTATCGTTCGCATCTCTCATCACCTCGTATTCGTACTCCTTCCACCCGAGGACACTTTCCTCGATCAGGACCTGATGGATACGGGAATATGCAAGCCCTCTGGCGCATATATCGACCAACTCCGACTCATTGAATGCTATCCCTCCGCCTGTACCTCCGAGTGTGTAAGCGGGCCTGATGAGCACAGGATACTGCCCTATCACTTTGACAGCTTCCAATGCCTCTGTTATTGAATTGACGCTTCTGCTTATCGGGACAGGTTCACCTATGCTTTCCATTGTCTTCTTGAACAATTCCCTGTCCTCCGACATCGCGATGGCATCCGGTTGGGTTCCTATCAGAGAAACACCTAATCTTTTCAATTCGCCTGAATCCGCAAGTTCCGAACATATGTTAAGGGCGGTCTGTCCGCCCATTCCCGAAAGGATCCCGTCCACTCCCTCCTTCTCGATTATCTTTGCGACAACTTCTGCCTTCAAAGGCTCTATGTAGACGCTGTCCGCCGTATCCGAGTCTGTCTGTATGGTTGCGGGATTGGAGTTCACCAACACTATCGTATACCCTTCCTCTTTGAGGGAACGGCACGCCTGAGTACCTGAGAAGTCGAATTCTGCGGCCTGACCTATAACTATCGGACCGGATCCGATCACCATTAATTTCTTGTATTCTTTCTTCACAGGTGTCCCTCCCTCGTAACTTTGGCAAACTTGTCGAAAAGGAACGATGTGTCCCATGGACCGGGCGATGCCTCCGGATGATATTGAGATGTGAACACGGGCAGATCCCTGTGTCTCAATCCTTCGACGGTCCCAATTATATCCTTGCCGTCAAGGCTGTGGTCATCCACGGCGAATCCGTGGTTTTGAGATGTGATGTATACTTTGCCTTGGTATTTGACTGGTTGATTGCAACCGCGGTGCCCGAATTTCATTTTGTATGTGTTTCCGCCCATTGCGATACCGACAATCTGACTTCCGAAACATATGCCGAACAACGGTAATTGCGTTGACAGATCCTTGACCGTTTTGACGGTCGTTTTGAGTATCGCAGGGTGAGATGGGTCCCCCGGACCGTTGGAAAGCAGTACTCCCCTCACGTCGTGATTGACGATTACGTCCGCAGGGGTATCGTAAGGGAACACAATGACATTGAACCTTTCGGAGAGGTCTCTCATTATCCCGCTCTTCCCGCCGCAATCCAGCAATCCTACACAAGTATCTTTTCCAAAATTGTATCTCTCTATCTGCTTGCAGGTGACCTCTTCCACAAGATTGCTCTCGGACGGTGCCGGCATCTTCTGAAGCTGACGTATCGTTGACTCGATATCGTCCTTGTTCTCAATGATCGCACCTTTGAGGGTCCCCTTGGTCCTTATCTTGATGACCAGGTCTCTCGTATCTATCCCTGTTATCCCGGGGACCTTGTTGAACTTGAGGAAGTCATCCAAGGTCCTTCCTCCGTACATCGGAGAGGGCTCGCTGCAATACTCTCTGACCACCAAAGCCCTTGCCTGTATGATCTTGGACTGGTAATATTCATCACTGATGCCGTAATTTCCGATCAGAGGATACGTCATGACGAGAATCTGTCCTCTGTATGATGGATCTGTGAGACTTTCCTGATACCCGCACATGCCTGTTGAAAAAACGACCTCACCAAAAGCCTGCGTCTGGTATCCAAAGGGACTTCCTTCGAATACACTCCCGTCTTCAAGAACCAAATAACTTCTCGCCATCGGGAATAAATCAGAGATAAGGACCGTATATAATATCTTGGATAGACAATTACAGGCCACATTATCTGTTGTCCAATATCGGACAAACAACCATTCAATGAACGAAATTGGAATAAACTGATATCGCATCCCCCGTCTATATGCGCATCTTGGAACGGGATTTGAGGAGTGGCAACGTTAGGGTTGCGTTAGAGACAGATGAGGATATCTGGCACCTCTACAACGTTCTCGAAGTGGGGGATCTTCTGACGGCATCCACGACCCGCAGGGAAGAGAAGTCCGCAGACAAGCTCAGAGCGGAAAGAGCAGAGAAAAAACGCATGACATTAGGAATACGCATGGAGAAGATAGAATTCTCCGATGAGGACCTGAGACTGAAAGTTCTCGGTATCATTGAAACAGGCCCGCAAGATATAGGACAACACCATACCCTGATTTTTGAAGTGGGGGATACCCTAGAGATAACAAAGAGTAAATGGAGAGAGTCTCAACTCGAAAGATTGGAACGTGCAGTGAAAGATTCAAAAAAACCAAAGATATTGTTCGTCTCCCTCGACCAGGATGATGCTACAGTAGCCGTGATGAGACAGTTCGGCCTCAAGGAGATCGTCTCGATAAGATCGATGAGATCAGGAAAACAATACGAGGAGAAGAACAAAGAAGACACGTATCACAGAGAGATAGCATCTAAACTTGAATCCATCATTGAAAGCGATATGCCTCTGATAGTCCTCGGCCCGGGATTCGAGAAAGAATTACTTGCCGATAGTCTGAAAAAAATGGGATTCCAGAAGATCCATGTTTATCACACCGGACAGTCCGGGATGGCAGGTGTCAATGAATTGATGAAAATGGGGATCGGTTCAGAGATATTGAGGGAATCTGCGGTTGGTATTGAAACAGAAGTGGTAGAGAAACTGATGTCGGAGATCGGAAAGGACGGTTTGGCAACATACGGGACCAATGAGATAATCAATGCTGCAAGTTCCGGTGCGGTCGATACTCTGCTCATATTGGATTCTGTGTTGAGGGAACAAGATCTGGACAAGATCATCCTCGACGTAGAATCTCAGCAGGGAAAGATAATCGTGGTCTCCGAACACCATGATGCCGGGAAAAAGTTATCTGCACTCGGCGGAATGGGTGCAATATTACGATATAAACTCTGAAAGAATGATTTTCATATTCTGCGGAGGTACAATGAGAATCAAGGTGGGGAAAACTTTTAATTATAATCCTGCACTAACTGTGTGCTATCATTGAACAGAGCTTCTGGACCTAGTGGTCTTTTCAATGGGGGGATTTATCATGAAAACAGCAAACGAGGTCAATAATATCCTGAACAGGAACGATGTGTGCGTGTGCGACACCACCCTAAGAGACGGTGAACAGACGGCAGGCATTGTTTTCTCGAACATAGAGAAATACAGGATCGCCCAACTGTTGGATGATGCCGGCGTACAGCAAATCGAGGCTGGTATACCTACAATGGGTGCAGATGAAAAGAAGGCTGTAAAGCATATCGCTCGTATGAAGCTGAATGCTTCGATCCTCGGATGGAACAGAGCGAACATCGCAGATATTGATACAAGTATAGACTGCGACGTCGACTCGGTGGCCATCTCGATGTCCTCCTCTGACATCCATATTGAGCACAAACTCAAGAAGAGTAGAGAATGGGTCCTTGAACAGATCACAGAGAGCGTGGAGCATGCAAAATCACACGGAATGTACATCTCATGCAATGCTGAAGATGCCTCCCGTGCCGATATGGATTTCCTGCTGAAGTTCGCAAAGACCGCGAAGGAAGCAGGTGCCAACCGTCTGAGATATTGCGATACGATCGGCAGAGAAGATCCCTTCACATGCTACAACCGTGTCAAGAAGATTATCGACACCGTCGGGATAGATGTTGAAATGCACACCCATGATGATTTCGGAATGGCAACCGCCAACTGCTTGGCAGGTGTGTATGCGGGTGCAAGGTTCATGAGCACGACCGTCATGGGAATCGGTGAAAGAGCAGGAAACGCACCTCTCGAGGAAGTCGTGATGGCCTGCAAACACCTCTTCGGCGTAGATACAGGCATCGAACCAATAAAGATGAAACCCTTGGCGGAGTTCGTATCCATGGCCTCAGGGAGGAGCATATACATCTCAAAGCCTTTCTTGGGCTCGAATTGCTTTGCCCATGAAGCCGGTATCCACGCAGACGGCATAATAAAGGATGCAAAGAACTACGAGCCTTACGAACCAGAAGAGGTCGGCCTTGAGAGAAAGATCGTCATCGGAAAGCACTCCGGAAGAAACACCATAGTCACCGATCTCAGCAGAAGAGGAATAGACCTGACCGATCAGGAAGCCATAGATCTTCTGGAAAGGGTCAGAAGAGGCGCAGTGAAACTCCACCGCAGTATATCCTCCGACGAACTTCTCGTCATGTACAAAGATATGAAAGCAGGTGAAGATCCGTTCGACGACGACTACACCTGATCTTCTTTTTTATCATCTTCATGAACAGGGTGTGTCCATCGTCAAAATATTTTGACGGTGACTACACCTGATTCTTATTTTTATATTTGTATATGTAGATCAGGAGTATCACAGACATTGCTATCAGCATAGCTATCATGTGATTCCAGAATCCCGCACTTGTGGATCCGATGATAGATATCAAGAAAGCTAATACGAACACAAAGACCCAATTATTGATACGCAACGATGCCTTGTAGAGGCGAGTACGTCTGCGTTTCACATTCCCTTCGCCTCTTTCCTCTGCTTTACGTTCTATATCCAGCAAGACCCTTTCAACGAATTTCACATTCTTGATCAGATCATAAAGCGGTATCGCCAAGATGACGAGGTTTATCGACAGCACTATTGTGTAACATCCGCTATAGGAGAGCGATTCGAGATGTGAGTACATGAAATCCGTCATACCTGGCGAGAAAATGAAGAATATCACTTCAATAATGAATATGAGCAGAATGTCCACATATAGGAAGGTCGCTTTTGTCTTCAATTTATTGACAGTGGACTTTGAAGATAAAGACATCTTAGCGTAATGATCTGAACGTATGTTCTCCACTTTCTCCACTGCTCCGAGTAGGGGTTTCGGTGACCTCTTGTACAGAACATCGCAGATCTTGCTGGAATTGTTGGACAATATCGGCAGGAACACCATGGATACGAGAGCCGCTCCTATGACAGACGTGTAGAATGACTCGGAAACCACTCCTGCATCCATCGCCGCCTTAGCTATGATGAAAGCAAATTCTCCCATCGCAACCAAGCTGACAGCTGACATGAAAGATAAACGCATGGATTTATTGCCGATGAAATACCCGAGGAACACCGTACTTATCTTCAGTGCCGCATATATCAGGAATATCATCAATATCATGATAATATTGTCAATAATATCTTTGGGAGATATCACCAATCCAACCGAAATGAAGAACATTGCCATGAATATGTCCTTCATTGGAGTGACATCGTGTTCTATGGTACTCCGTGACTTGGCTTGGGACACTATCACTCCCATCAGGAAAGCTCCGATAGCCATGGACATGCCTATCCAAACTGACATTAGCGCCAGCGCAAAACATAATCCTAAAGATGTTATGAGCAGGATCTCATCCGGCATTTTCGACGCTATCCAATCAAGTATGCGCGGAACCACCATGAGTCCTACGGCGGTCACACCGATCATGAATACCATGATTATCAGCAACATCCATATGATGGAGCCCAGTTCCATAGAACTGCCCGAAAGCAGCGGAGATGCCATGGATAATATCAAAACCTGCGCTACATCCTCTACCACAGTGATCAGAATGATGGCTTCCACGTCTTCTTTGGAAAGTTTACCCTGATCCCTCAAGACTGCCGTCACGACTGCAGTACTCGAACCCGATATGATCGCACCGAAGAATATACATTGGATGAAGCTCCACCCCATCATCATTCCGAACATATATCCGCCGAATATCATCAGTGGTAACTGGATCAAAGCTACGATGATTGCGAACACACCGCTCTTCCTGAGCTTACCTAAGTTCAATTCCATTCCGATGCAGAACATCAGCAGGACCAAACCTATGTTTGCCAATATTTCAACAACTTCCTCGGTAGCATCGGATTCTGCGACCCAATAATTGCCTACAATTATCCCTGCGCACAAATATCCGATGATCGGGGGCATTTTTAATTTCTTGAAGATGACAGAACATACGCCTGCAACAAGCAATAAGAATGCCATGTTCAGTAGTAACGTATATTCATCCAATCACACAACCCCAGTAGGTCATGCATTTATTAGTAAAAAAACCATTCGCGACTTTAAAGAATAGAGTATTTTAATCTTCCTGGGAGAGGTGAACTTTCTTCCTTTGTCGACCTCCGGTTTTTTTCAATTTCCCCTGATCCAATGCCCACTGGAAACTTGATAACTCCGCGGGGCTCACGAGCACCTTGTCGTTCTTGGCATACTTCTTCCCGGTTGTCCAATTCGTGAACGATGATACTACCTTATACTCATCGGCATCCATAACAATTTCTTTGGTATTAGGCCTTCCTTTAGACTCTGAGTACGTCCCGTTGAACACTCTGATATGCTTTTCCTTCACCTCGATGACCTTTGTACAGACAGAGTCCAAGAAATATCTGTCATGTGTCACTGTCAATATCGTACCGTCATATTCATTCAAAGCTTCCTCAACAGCGTGCCTTGAGGGTATATCAAGGTAGTTAGTGGGTTCATCCAATACAAGGACATTCATCTCTTTGAGAAGAAGCGTGCACAGTGCTACCCTTGCCCTTTGACCTCCAGACAATGTCTTGATAGGTCTGTCAACATCGTCATCGAACAGTAACATTCTGGAAAGCAATGATCTTGCTTCACCGCGTCTCTCTTTCCCTATTATCTTCAATATCTGCTCTTCCGCGGTCAGCGACAGATCAAGGCCCTCATGGTTCTGAGAATAGTAACCTATCTTCGCTCCCGGTGCTACCCATAACTCGCCCTTACTAGGTATTTGCTCCATCAAGGCCTTCAAAAGAGTGGATTTACCTTCCCCGTTGGATCCGAATATACCTATTTTATCTCCTTTAATGATGTCTAAATTGACCTTTTCTAAGATCATCTCTCCACCCAATTCCACTGAAAGATCCTTACATGTGATGACATTCTTCCCGGATTTCGGGGCCGCCTGTATCTTCACCGTTATGTCTCTGCTCTCCTCGGGTTTTTCTTTTTCTTCCATCTTTGAAATGAGTTTTTCACGTGTTTTATGGGTGGTGAGATACCATTGATCTTTATGCAAAGCTTCAGCGATCTCTTCCTGCTTTTTCTTCTGCACTGCGTATTTTTTGTATTCTTTCTCCATGCGATCGAGATCCAGCATCTTCTTTGTTATGAAGTCTGTATAATTCCCTTTGTACTCTCTCGTCTTTCCGTTAGATATCTCGGTCGTTCTTGTAGCTATCTTGTCCATGAAATATCTGTCATGGCTTATCACGAAGATCGAACAATGGATCTTGAGGAGATAATCCTCCAACCATTCCACAGTCTCAATGTCCAAATGGGAGGTGGGTTCATCCATGAATATCATATCACAATCGTCTGCCTGTACAAGGATACGTGACAGCATGACCTTTGTCCGTTCTCCGCCTGAAAGGGAATCCATGGTCCTTTCCATGATGTCCTTTGATAATCCTACTTTGATCAGAGAATTGAGATGCTTCTGCTCGTTGCTAACATCGAATTTTTCCAGCTCTCTCTCCAATTCTGCATATTCCATTGCCAGAGAATTCCAGTCGACATTATGTCCTGAATTCATAGCTCCGTCGATTTCAGACAGTCTGCGTCTGATATTCTCGAATTTCCCGTATGGTCTGCCGAGAACATCTCTGACCGTGAATTCTGATGAGGATTCCGGGAACTGTTCCAAATACCCTATGAGTTGAGTGTTCCTTACAAGCTCACCAGTATCAGGCTTCAACTCACCCAATAATATCTTCATGAATGTGCTCTTGCCTGCACCATTCACTCCGATGAGACCTATGCTGTCCTCCTTGTTTATCTGAATACCTGCGTCAACAAGTACCCTGACAGGGCCGAAGGATTTCGCTATCGCATTGGCCTTTAGCAACATGCACCGTAATCACAGAAACATATTTTATACAATCTCAAAGAATAAGATTAAAAAGGGTAAGTAGGGGATTTCTCCCCGTGTTTTTCTGTTTTAAGGATGATTCCTTTTACCTTTGACCAGATCAGGACCTGAGGAGCCTAAGCGCCACAATTATCGAGATGATACCTATTATGATCACGATTATGATCAGGAGGATCTCAATAAGGGTCAGTTTGTCTCCGGGTTCTCCTGCAGGAGTCACACCAGACACTGCAAAGGTCACATCGCCCTCAAGGTTAAATGTGCTCTTCGCGGTGTAGGGTGAGCCGTTCATTGTAAGAACAGGTGTTCCTGAGAATCCTTTGTCAACCTGCGCGTACGCGTTCATCAAAGTTCCGTAATCGAATTTCGCTGATCCCGACAGGATAGCATCATTGACAACCCAGGTAACTCCCTCAGCGTAGTTCACCTTGACGGTGTACTGCTTGAGCACGAAGTCACCGAAGAGGACATCAGCAGATGCCTGAGGCGCTACAGTAGACTGCACTCCGATATAGGGGAGCAGGTTTGTGCTAACTGCGTCACTCAGGTTTCTGTCGAAATACCATCCTTTCAGATCGTAGTCTTTGAGGTCCTCTGCGTACAGGTAATCAATCTTCACTGCGGGGTCCACTGCATACTGTGTTGCGTATACAGTTGTCAATCCGAACAGGAACTTGGTGCTGTACGGTGCGCTGCTGAACACATCGGCTCCGGTGGCAAAGTCTCCGTAAACTATTGCTTTCGCTCCAGTCAGGAGATCGATCTCTGCCTCAACAATTGCATTGTTCCTGAGTCCAGCTGGGGAAAGCAACTCTGGCTGCTTACCGATCGTGACAAGCTTTCCTACCTCGATCGCGAGTCCGCCAGTTACGACAGACACCTTTCCGACGATTGCGAGCTCTTCCACAGATATGCTGGAAACTGAGTTGAGAACCTCGAGTGTTCCTTCAACGGTTATGACTCCCACTGCGGGGACTACGGCATTGATAGTAGATACTGCGTTAGCAGTGCTTCCAAGGGTCAATGTTCCGCCGACGCCGATCATTATCGCACCGGTTACTTCCATTGCGGATCCGTTCACTCCGACCTTACCTGAGCCTGT
>JGI994J12354_10000901_pt1 | contig 30419 bp, 22 predicted proteins | sample IntmicLarv3ML3BL_FD_12354 | JGI IMG/M metagenome (IMG submission 12354) | reverse complement strand
TCTTTATCGCCTTTTGCATGACGGATATTAATGACATTACGCTTTGAATCAATATCTGTTATCTGCATGTTTATCAGTTCGCTTCTTCGCAATCCGCAGGAATATATTAGTGAGAGCATCGCTTTGTGTTTGATACATTCTTTTGTTCAACTTTGATTCCGATATTCTGTAGCGCAGTTATTTTTTGCGGTTGGTCGGCAATGTACCGGCATTTCATAGAGCGACTCCATCTTGCACCTGGGATTGTACGAATTTTAGATGCAATATCTTTATCATAATCAAACAGAAGTTTGATTATTTCCTGATTATCGTATTTTGTGCGTTCTGCTCGTACATTAATGATTGAAATTATCTCTAAATCACATGACAATACTTGTCAGTCCCATTACGGGAAGACACTAATTTCGCAAATTTATGAAAAGAAATATTTTTTTGCAAATATTTATGTTGATTTTTTTTGCCTCTGCTTGCACCGGCGCCAAAGGCGAATGAAAAGTGAAAAGTGAAAACACTGATTAAGAGAGTGCAGAGACCAAGCAAGCTTGGTCTCTGCCGAACGTGAGGTGTTTGGACGTAGTCAAAAATGAAAAATAAGCAAGCTTATTTTGTTCTTCGCTCGGCTTGCACTATCTTTGAATAAATAGAAGATAGGCTGCGTTTCGGTACTTCACACTAAAAAACGATTTTTTTGTTTTGTAGTACTCTCAACTTGCACTATCTTTGCCGCGAAATTATTCCTTAAATCATATGCTGCTAAAGATCTACCCCGAAAACCCCAATATAAAAGCCATTAGTAAGGTTGTTAATATCTTACAAGATGGAGGTCTTGTTATTTATCCGACTGATACGATGTATGCTATTGGTTGCGACGCTCTCAATGTGAGAGCGGTAGAGCGTATTTGTAAGATAAAAGGGGTAAACCCCGAAAAAAGTAATCTTTCTATTATATGTTACGATTTATCGAATATCAGCGAATATACTAAAGTCAGTAATTCTGTTTTTAAACTAATACGCGATTATCTTCCCGGTCCATATACATTTATATTACCCACAAGCAGCGGTCTTCCGAAAATATACAAAAACCGCAAAGAAGTAGGAATACGTATGCCTGACAGCCCAATCATACAAGAGATTTGCCGAGAATTGGGACATCCTGTCATGACGATGTCTGTTCATTATGATGCTGACGAACCGGAGTATTCAACGGACCCGGAACTAATCGACGAACGGTATGAAAGTCTCGTGGACCTTATTATTGACGGAGGATATGGTGATACCCAAGGCTCTACAATAATTAACTGTACTGAAGAACCATACCAAATCATCCGCCAAGGAAAAGGAACAATAGAACTATAACAATTGACAATTGAAAATAAGATTTTAATTTCAAATTCTTAATTCTTAATTGTCAATTGTATTTGCATTTTAATTGTCAATTGTGCATTGTCAATTGTCAATTGATTTAATAGTTCTCCGCTTTTATTTGGAAATAGGCTTTAGGATGTGAGCAAACGGGGCATAACTCCGGAGCTTTCTTGCCGATAACTATATGTCCGCAATTATCGCATTGCCATATTTTATCACCGTCGCGAGAAAAAACTAATTCGTCTTTTACGTTTTCAAGCAGTTTACGGTAGCGTTCTTCGTGTTCTTTTTCGATTTTGGCTACACCTTCAAATAAATATGCTACACGTGTAAAGCCTTCTTCTTTAGCTGTTTGGGCAAACTCGGCATACATATCTGTCCATTCATAATTTTCTCCGTTTGCTGCTTCGAGCAGATTTTCTGCCGTGGTAGGGATATCGTTGTCATGCAGCAATTTAAACCATAATTTGGCATGCTCCTTCTCGTTGCGTGCTGTTTCTTCAAATATATTTGCTATTTGCACATATCCTTCTTTTTTTGCTTTTGATGCAAAATATTGATACTTTGTGTGAGCCTGTGATTCACCTGCGAATGCAGTTTTAAGATTCTCTTCTGTCTTTGAGCCTTTTAATGATTCCATAGTTTATTTTTTATTAATGAATAATACTTTTTGCGTAAAGATAAAACAAATTGTAATAATTACAAATTAATAGCGCTTATTTTATGTAATTTTGTCTTTATCCGCCAAATCTGTAATAGTTTGTTATCCTTTTTACAAATCCTATTTTTTGATATAATGTATTTGCAGCTACTCTATCAGGGCTTGATGATAAATCAATCTTCTTGATATTCAGGTTTTTTGTGAAAGTTATTGCATGTTCAGTTAATGACCTGCCGATACCTTTCCCCTGAAATGAATTGTCGACGGCAACATCTTCTATCCAAGCTTTCGCTCCCGATGGAATCCGATAAGTGACAAGTGTAAGCATACCGGCAATTTTTTTATCATATTCGGCAACAAAGACATATGTGTTCTTTGCCATGATAATTTCCGACAAATCGTCGTATGTCAATCGTGGTGTGCTTGGGGTTAACACCTGAAGTAGCGAGTTAATAGCCTCCAACTGCTCTTTCGTGAATGATTCCAATTGTTTTATTTCCGTTTCCATCAAATTTTCAGTTTTATGTGGATTTTACCTAATAAATACGTTATTCCTATCGTCAGGAATGAGAAAGCTATGCTGTTAAGGATGCCCGGAAGTCCGTTTGTAATATATTCCGGAAAATTAATACCTGAAATTGTCAACAGGCTATATAATACGTATGGCATCAGGTAACATGTCAGAGTAGCTGTTCCCGCAGGTTTGATAATGTTGAACCACGAAGCTTTTCCTTTTTCCGTAAGCCAATATATCGCACCGTATAAGCCAATAGCAATTGCAGTACAGTAGAATACCCACGTAGGCGTTCCGCTCAATTTTGAAATTATCCATACATAATTCGAAACGTATGCTATGAGCAAGAATCCTAATACAGTAGAGGAAATAAACAAAAATTTCTTTTTAGGAGAAACATTTACATATTTCATGAAAACTACGGAGAATAGCATCCCTCCTGCCGTAAAAGCAGCTGAAGAACCGTTTCCTAAACGGACTATGTTTAAAAATTCGTCTAAAAAATTTGTTTGAGGCAGATTCAGCAGCGCATTGCCAGCAATGGTATTTGTGCGAAAAATACAGACAAGGACGATCACCAGCCAAGCGCCGGCGAGATATTTCACCCTGTCTCTTGTAAATAAATAAATAATTGCGCAAAGTACATAAGCCCACCCTATCAAGGCCAGTATTCCCCACCATCTTGCGCTTAATGCACCGCCGCGGGCATCGCGGAAGATAAATGCGAGATATATAAGAATAAGAACCCCTGTCACTTTTAAAGCGGTGTACAGGTAATTAACAGCAGATTTATTTGTCTTAGGGTATACATTCCATAAAAAAATAAAAGACGTAACCATCAAAATCCTGAATACAGGTATACTCATTCCTACCGAATCCGATACGCCCGATTCGGTATTTACAAGAAAAACACCCATGATGAGTAAGGCAAACGTGCGTGAAAGGATATGTCCCAAAGTGCTTATTTCCGTTTTCCCTTTACTATAGCGGTTCTCAATGGCAAAAGGTATGGACATCCCTACCACAAAAAGAAAGCAAGGGAAGACGATATCTGCAAGTCCAAGAAAATCCTGTCCCCACTCGGAATGCCCGAGCCATGCAGGCTCGCCGCTTATTCTCCACGAGTCATTTACAAAAATCATCAATAGCATTGTTAATGCTCTGAGGATATCAATTGCAACATTACGTTGCGTAAAATCTATCTTTTCCATATCGTTGAATCGTTGAACTGTTGAATCATTGAACTGTTGAATTGTTGAATCGTGGATTTTTTAATTGTCAATTGTCAATTTTTTTATATTCTTCTATCAATCGTTTTAATGTCACGGCATCGGATACTTCCAGCTTAAATGTTTCGGGATTATAGTAACTCTCCAGAAAGCGATCGGCTCCGGACCATACGGTTTCAATAATTCCTTTAAAATGTTCTGACATTTTTCCTGGCGTTTGTTTGCGGAAATTTATCATATCATTCATTTGTGTGACGGCAATATCAGGTTTACGCCAGGGGCATGTTGCTACATCAAACCCTTTCATCGCAAAATAAACGGATGTCAGATCCGGACGTTCGTAATGCCAATCGCAGATGAAGACATCTTTCGGTATTAGATCGACTGCTCTGTAAGTCTGATTCATACTGGCTTCCCACATTCCTAAGCCTGTTTCCTTTCCGTCAATCAGGCGGTCGCCCCATATCATCAACCGTTTGCCCGAAAGAGCCAGATGATTGCGTATTTTCGTCACTTCACCGGCAAAAAGCTCCGCTTTATCATGTCCGCTGCAACGACGACAACTGTCATGTCCGATATAAAAAACTTCGTCCATCCCGGCATGGAAATATTCCGCTTCGAATGCATCAGTGATCTCATCAACTAATGGAAACACTACATCATGCACTTCCGGATGCAGGGGACAATAGCTTTTACAGTAAAGCCCGTCAGCGTTGGGCCAACCGGTATAATCTTCGGTTTTTACATGCGGTGTTTCGTCAAATTGCGGATATTCGCGCAGTAGAGCATGTGTTGTCTTTGCCCACGACTGATGCCCCAACAAGTTTATCTGCGGAGCTATTTTTATGCTATGCTTCTTACAAACAGCTACAATCTTTTTTACATCCGTCAATGTCAACGGGTTAGGATCTCTCAGTTCCGGGTGGCTCTTATAATCAAAATTCCAATCCACCCTGAGAATGAGTAGGTTGAAGTGCGCAGGTGCAAGTTCTTCGTCAATAAATTTAACAAACATATCTAATTTGTTCACCGGAGGAGCAGCGATAGCTAACCCGCGGACAGGCAACAAAGAATCGATAACTTTTGATTGTGCAAAACTTGTTATTTGCAGCATACAAAAACATAAGATAAGGGATAAGGTTGTTCGTTTCATGATTGTATGATATAATGTTTCATGATTATGCAAATGTAAAAAATGTTTTTATCAAAAGAGCATATTCGAATAAAATTTTTGTTTTAGAAAAAAATACCACCGTCCGAATTCCGGACGATGGTATTTACGGTAATTATTTACGGATGGTTATTCTGCGTTCCAGCTTTGTGCTAACATACGCTGATAACTTCTGTATCTCCATTTGGCATTTTCTTCAGATGAGTTGAACAGTTCCGCCGCTTCATTTGGGTATTGTTTTAAAACTGATGAGAAGCGTACTTCGCCTTTCAGGAAGTCTTGGAATTTATCCCACTGCGGCTCTTTGCTGTCTAATGTAAACGGGTTCTTTCCTTCAGCCTCCAATGCAGGGTTATAGCGCCACAAGTGCCAGTATCCGCATGCAACGGCATCTTTTTCTTCCTCTTGGCTTTTGCCCATACCTTTGCGTAAGCCGTGATTGATACAAGGAGCATAAGCGATTATCAAAGAAGGTCCGTCGTAAGCCTCTGCTTCGCGAATAGCTTTCAGTGTTTGAGCCTGATCAGCACCCATGGCGATCTGTGCAACGTATACATATCCGTATGTTGTTGCGATCATACCAAGGTCTTTCTTACGAACGCGCTTTCCGGCAGCTGCAAACTTAGCTATTGCTCCGACAGGAGTAGATTTTGAGGATTGACCTCCGGTATTTGAATATACTTCGGTGTCAAGAACAAGGATATTTACGTTTTCGCCCGAAGCTATCACGTGGTCAAGTCCGCCGTAACCGATATCATATGAAGCGCCGTCGCCTCCGATTATCCATTGCGAGCGTTTAACAAGGAAGTGGCTTAATTCAGCAATTTGCTTACACATGTTGCATTTGTCGGCATTGCTTTTAACTAACTCGGTGATCTGCGGTGCAAGCTCTTTTGTCTTATCGGAATCGTTCATATTGTCGATCCATTCTTGGAACAAACCGGTAGCAGCTGAAGGACAATCTTTGGCCATTGCTTCTTTCATCAGCTTGACAAGGCGTTCACGCATCTTCCTGTTTGCCAATTGCATACCCATACCAAATTCGCAGAAGTCTTCGAACAGTGAATTAGCCCATGCAGGACCTTGTCCTTTTTCGTTCTTTGTATAAGGAGAGGAGGGTATTGAACCTGAATATATAGAGGTGCAACCTGTCGCATTGGATGACATCTGGCGGTCGCCAAACAATTGAGAAACAAGTTTTAAGTAAGGCGTTTCGCCGCAACCTGAACAAGCCCCCGAGAATTCAAACAACGGTGTTGCAAACTGTGAATTCTTCACATTCATCTTTATATCCACAAGATTCTGTTTTGTTTTCACGTTTTTAATGCTGTAATCCCAGTTCTTCTGCTCATTCATCTGTGTTTCGAGCGGAACCATTTCAAGTGCTTGGTTTCCTTTAAATCCCGGGCAAATATCTGCACAGTTGCCACAGCCAAGACAATCGAGTACGCTTACCTGAATACGGAATCCCATACCTTTCATTGCAGCCGGTGCTTTCATTTCCAGAGTATCAGCCTCTAAGCCTGCTTTTTCGGTATCGTCGTATACGAACGGGCGGATAGAAGCATGAGGACATACATAAGCACATTGGTTACATTGTATGCAGTTGTCTTTGTTCCAAACCGGTACAAAAGCAGCAACACCACGTTTTTCATATTGTGCTGTTCCCTGCATCCAAGTGCCGTCCGGGCTGCATTTGAAAGCTGATGATGGCAGTAAATCACCGTTTTGTGCATTTATCGGACGTACCACTTCATTGATGAATGCAGGATCATCGTTTTCTACAGCCTCGTCGTCAGGAAGTCCTGCCCATGCAGGATCAACAAACAGTTGATTGTATTCGCTTCCGCGGTCGACGGCTGCGTAGTTTTTGTTTACTACATCTTCGCCTTTATTACCGTATGATTTAACGATAAACTTCTTCATCTGTTCGACAGCAAGTTCTACAGGTATTACTTCGGTAATACGGAAAAATGCTGATTGCAGAATAGTGTTAGTTCTGTTTCCGAGACCTATCTCCATTGCAATCTGCGTAGCGTTCATGTAATAAACCCTGATATTTTTCTTTGCAAAATAACATTTTACTTTATTAGGCAGATTTTGTGCAAGAGCATCGCCCTCCCATATTGTATTAAGAAGGAATGTTCCGTTTTCGCGTAAGCCTTTCGTTACATCATACATACGTAGGTATGCCTGAACATGACATGCAACGAAATTCGGTGTGTTTACAAGATATGTCGAACGAATGGGCGTATCACCGAAACGCAGATGCGAACAAGTGAAACCTCCCGACTTTTTGGAGTCATACGAGAAGTACGCCTGACAATATTTGTCGGTATTGTCGCCTATAATTTTAATGGAGTTCTTGTTTGCACCAACCGTACCGTCAGCTCCCAGTCCGTAGAATTTAGCTTCGTACATTCCTGCTCCGCCCATGGCAATCTCCTCTTTTTTCGGAAGCGAAGTGAAAGTAATATCATCTACAATACCGATAGTGAACTGATTCTTTGGTATGGTCATCGACAGGTTCTCGTATACGGAAAGAATCTGTGACGGTGTTGTGTCTTTTGATGACAAACCGTAACGGCCGCCAACGATGACGGGAGCATTTTCCTGTCCATAGAAACAATCTTTTACGTCGAGATATAACGGTTCGCCGTTTGCTCCGGATTCTTTCGTGCGGTCAAGGACAGCAATGCGTTTTGCTGTTTTAGGCATTGCAGCAAGAAAATGTTTTGCCGAGAACGGACGATATAGATGAACTGCAACCAATCCCACTTTTTCGCCTTTTTCTGTCAGGTAATCAATCGTTTCGCGTATAGCCTCGGTCACGGAACCCATAGCTATTATTACACGATCAGCATCGGGTGCTCCGTAATAATCGAACAGGCCATAATTGCGTCCTGTAATAGCTGACAGTTCTTTCATATATTCTTCAACTATTCCCGGTACAGCTTCGTAGTATGTATTTGATGCCTCGCGATGCTGGAAGAATGTCTCCGGATTTTCTGCCATACCGCGTACAACAGGATTTTCAGGATTCATGGCGCGGGCACGAAATTCGGATAGTGCTTTTTGGTCGATTAATGAAGCCAAGTCATCATTTCCGAGTGATTCAATTTTTTGTACTTCGTGTGATGTACGGAATCCGTCGAAAAAGTTAACGAACGGAATGCGAGATTTGATTGTTGACAGATGTGCCACGGCAGCCAAATCCATTACTTCCTGAACAGAGCCTTCGGCGAGCATGGCAAAACCTGTTTGGCGGCATGCCATAACATCCTGATGGTCACCGAAAATAGACAATGCGTGCGATGCTAATGTACGAGCCGATACATGGAAAACGCATGGGAGCAACTCTCCCGCTATTTTATACATATTGGGGATCATCAACAACAACCCCTGCGATGCAGTGTAGGTCGTAGTTAAAGCACCGGTCTGAATCGAACCGTGAACTGCTCCTGCTGCTCCTGCCTCAGATTGCATTTCCTGAACTAATACGGTTTCACCGAAGATATTCTTTCTCCCGGCTGCTGCCCATTCGTCTACATATTCAGCCATTGTAGACGACGGAGTGATCGGATAGATTGCTGCTACTTCGCTGAACATATATGAAATATGCGCGGCAGCCTGGTTTCCGTCACAAGTCAAAAATTTCTTTTCTTTTGCCATAGTGTTTAATTCTTTAAAGATATATAAAATTCGTTTGTTACATTGTTATGTTACATAATACTAAAGGAGACGTCGAAAGTGCCTAATACAAAAAACCGAACAGCCATAACGGAATTACATTGTTATCTCCCGTTTCAATGTCTGCCACATAGTAATATTTCGGGTTATTCTTGAATGTTTTATTTGTTTTTATACAAATCATCAATTCATTATCAATAATAAAGTCGGCCTCTTTTCTTCCCTCATTAATTATATGCTCTTTTAGTAATTGGTTAATGAAGAATGTTTTAAATTTGGATAGATCAATTATGGTTTCATGATTAATTACGTGTAACAGATTTGTATTATACACATATACAGACGAAGGTTTTTTCGGAAAATCTTCTCCTACCGGGTAAAGCATATTAACTAAACGAGCGTCTTTCAGATATTTAATATAATTCATAACGGTAGCACGCGACATTTCAAGTTCTTTGCTAAGCTTGCTTATATTAGGCGTACACGGTGCTTCAAGCGATATCATATAAAACAGCTTTCTTAGCTTTGGTAAATAACGTTGTTCTATCTGCCTGATATACAGTACGTCAACTTCAAGGGTCATATTCATCGTTTTAAGCAGATTCTCGGAATAATTACGTTTTTCAAGAAAGAACGGATAAAAACCATGATGCAGGTAATCCTTGAAATTTGCACGTAACTTATACTTCATCTGCTCAACAACATCTTCAGCAATTTTTTTGTGGTTATTTATTATATAATCCAGCTTATATGCAGGAAAATGATGACCGCTTGTAAGGTTGAGATATTCACGGAAAGAAAAACCACGCAATTGATATACTGCCACTTTACCCGAAAGATCGGGATTCTCTTCCTTAAGGCGCATAACGGCTGGACCCGAGAATACTATTTTTAAATCCGGATATTTATCATAGCAGATACGCAATTCTTTAGACCAGTCCGGATATTTGAATACCTGATCCAATAAAAGGGTTTTGCCGCCGTAAGAACTGAACTCGCCTGCAAAATCAACGAGCGATCGTTCAGTGAAAAAGAAGTGGTTGAGGTTTATATATAAACATTCGCGATTATCGATACCGTAAAATTCTTTGGCATAAGATAATAAAAATGTCGTTTTACCTATACCACGCGAGCCTTTTATGCCAATCAGACGTTCATTCCAATCGATTTCATCCATAAGTACCCGCCTCACTAACTGCGTAGAAAGATGGGATAATAAATATTGATGCGTTCTGTAAAAGGCTTCCATATTAATTTGCTCTGTTCTTATTCGGCACAAAAATAATCAAAAAAGTTAAAATTGCAAACTCGACTTTGCAAATTTATTTAAGGTAAAGNGGTTTTTTTCTTCTTTTTTCATATGTAACTATTAGGCTGTTAATTTTTTTTATCTTTTATCATTACTTTATATTAAAAAAAAAATCTAATTTTGCATCGCATAAATATTGTGCGATATAATATTTTTTGATTATGAAGATAAAGGTAAACGGTTTATATTTAAGTTTGTTATTGGTTTTCTCATTAGTGTTTTTTTCAGGATGCGATGGCTCGAATGGTAAAGGTACAGTAATAGAACCGAAAGTACAGGTTGTAACATTATCTGTCGATAAAAAAATAATTAAATCTGATGGCGTTGATTGTATTACTTTTTCCGTTTTGGCAGACAATGTGGATGTAAGTGAAACTGCAATGATTATTTATGAAAATGAAGGAGAAAAAACTGTTGCCGAGAGTGTTTTTGCAACAAATATTCCTGGTACATATATGTTTTATTCTATCTATGAGAGTGTTTCTTCCGATACGATTAAAGTTGAAGTATTATCAGCTAATCTTAGCCTCGGTTCCGATGTGACAACGATAAAAGCCGACGGTATCAGTAACGTAACTTTTTCGGTAACCGAATATGATGAAGATATTACTGAAATAGCTGAAATATACTATATTGGCGATGACGAGACAGAAATTAAGCTCGAAGGTAATGTTTTTAATACAACGGCAGAAGGTGTTTATAAATTCTTCGGCAAACATAAAGAAAATGTTTCGGATACTATTTCGATAGAAGTGATGCCTTTGATTTTGACTTTAGTTCCCGATGTCCTGACGATTAGAGCAAACGGAATTGATGTAGTTTCTTTTACCGTTATATTTGATGGCGAAGATATTTCCGAATCTGCAACTGTATATGTGAAAAACGGAAACAATGATTATGTAATAAATAATAATGCTTTTTCAACAGAGAAGGATGGGATGTATGGTTTTTATGCGATATATAATGATAAAAAATCAGAGAGTGTTACAGTGGAAGCAATAATCTCAAAACTTGTCATAACACCTGATAAAGAAACCGTAAGAGCCGGTACAAATATTTCTTTTACAGCCATATCAAATGATGAAGATGATGTATCGTCAGAAATAGAGCTGGTTATTATAAAAGACGGAAATGAAGAAGTAGTAAAAGGAAATAATTTCACGCCTCCAACATTCGGAAATTACAGCATATTTGCCAGATATGAGGATAAAGTTTCAAAAACTATTCATATGAACATTTTCGTTGGAAATGTTATCATAAATGTAGACAAAACAGAGTTGAAATCAACCAACAGTGATTTTGCACAATTCACCGTTTTTGCGGACGGAATTCGTGTAGATGATGCTGAAGTATTTGTCAAGAATGCTTACGGAGACCAAAAACTTGTTGAAAACAAGTTTTCAACAGGCGTTTTTGATACTTATTTATTTTATGCGAAATTTCAGGATCTCAAATCCGGAGACGTTAGTGTCAGAGTAAATAAGACACCTTTCATCAAACGTTCCTGTGTAATGGCGGTTGTTTCTTCGTATTGCGGCTGGTCTGCAGAAATGATTGAAATCTGTAATATAATTCACAATTCAGAAATTTCTGAAAGAATATTACCCGTAGCACTTCATGTTCCGCCAAGCAGATTAGTTAGTCTTGATATTGACGGTGATTTTATTTTGGAAATGTATAATCAAATAGGAAAAGTTCCTTTAGGCGTTATGGATTTCGATAGGAGATTATTCCGTAATATTGGTGATTTTGAAAATTCACATACAGTAATGCATCAATTTCATCCTGTTACTTCAGGAGTTGCAATCACTTCGAAACTGAACAGTAATAGCATTGATGTTACGCTGAGAATTAAAGCGAACGAAGTAGGAAATTACAGTATCGGAGTGGTGATTGTAGAGGATAATGTAATGCAAGGGCAGACGATTTATCCCGGCGGAGACAAAGATAAATTTTATATTGACTATTCTTTTGTTCATAACGGAGTAGCCACGTTTATAAGGCCCGGGACAAGTGTATATCCCGGCAAATTATTGGGATCTTTAGGAGGAGGACGAGAAGTAACGGAGTCATTTTCTATAGATTTAAATAGAAAAATTGTAGACCGTGATGTCAATTATAACAATTGTCGTGTCGTTGCTTATGTCATGAAAAATGAAGGCTCTAAATATTTCATTAATAATGCTGCAACTTGCCCTGTGAACGGCTCTGTAGGTTATAATCATGAATAGTCGGTAAGCCTGATAATTTTTTACATATATGGTCTTTCTTACCTCCGGCAGCGCAAATAGTAAACTTTCCCGTATTCTTCCTCTCGAGGGTGGATTTAATTTTCGCGATCTTGGTGGTTATGAATCGACATGTGGTAAGACTGTAAAATGGGGAAAAGTATTCCGCTCCGACGAAATGGGTCAACTTACCCCGGCGGATCTTGATTACCTTAATAATATTCCGATACTTACTGTCGTTGATTTTCGCTCTAAAGATGAGATTGAAGCTGCTCCTGACAAGGTGCCGGCTTCTGTTGTTAATACTTACGAATTAACAATCAATCCGGGAAATCATAGCAGTATAGGTGATATCAGTAAACTCTCCGAGGCAAACGGAGAAGAGTTTATGAAAGAAATAAACCGTGCGATGGTTTCTAATCCTGAAATCATTGATATATACAAAGCCTTTTTCGCTATACTTCAAGACGAAAAACAAACCTCGCTGATTTTTCATTGTACGGCGGGGAAAGACCGTACAGGGCTTGGCGCAGCACTGTTTCTCGTATCGCTCGGTGTAGACGAAAATATTATTTTTGAAGATTACCTGCTCTCGAATCAACAACTTGAAAATAAATATAAAAGTATTACAGACAGACTGCCACAGTTGAAATCATTGTTTGAAGTAAGACCACAGTATCTCCGGGCAGCTTTCGACAGGATTAAAGAAGACCACGGAAGCGTGGATAATTTTCTCCGTGATGTTTTGGATGTTGATCCGGAAGTAATGAAACGATTATATCTTGAATAGAACTGTTAAAATTCCCACAAATTATAAGTGAGGGAAAACTGTAAAACCCTGTTCTTGAAATCAGTATTCGGTAAAGTATGAGTTAATCCGTGATTATATCTCGCACTAACATTTAGCCCATATCCGATATCTATTCCTATACCTCCTACTAATGAGAAATCTACGGAATTGTAATCTTTATATCTATCCCAAAGCTCGTCAATTCCCGAATAATTTGAAGATAATTTATAATCTAAACAAAAGCCTATTTGCGGACCTGCTTCAATGTATATGAGTTTGAACGGGTAATATTTTATTACTAACGGGATATTTAAATAATGTGATGTGATTTTGTAGTTCTGTGTAAAACTTCCGGCATAATCCGCTAATATTCCATCAGATTTATAACCTTGTTGTGAATACAATAATTCAGCCTGAATATCAAACATATCGCTTAGATAGTATTTTCCAAAGATACCTATATTAAAACCCCGCTTAAAATCAATATCATCATCAATAAGCTCATTACCATAATGTTCTTTTGATATATTTAAGCCTACCTTTGGTCCTATGGTAAATTGTGCAGAAGCAACGCTGATTAAGCTGATAAACAATGCAATAGTTAAAATAATTTTTTTCATAAGTAATTAATTTAATTAAAAATTGAAAATGATTTTTTTTTTGTTATACACTTATGATAAAAACGCAAATAAAATTTGTTTATTGCTTTATCCGGGCTTTATTTATGTTCTAACTTAAATTTTTTACGAGGAATCGTCGTAGGTTATCTGCCTGTTCTCCGCGACGAACGGCATAGTCTTTTAATTGTTCCTCAGATATTTGTCCTATCATGAAATATGTCGATTCGGGATGAGAGAAATATAACCCTGCAACTGATGATGTCGGTGACATTGCGCCGTTTTCTGTCAGGGTAATGCCGATGTCGTTTATGTTAAGCAATTTGTCTAATTTAAAAATTAGCCCTTGGTCGGGTAGTGACGGGTATCCGAAAGCAGGACGTATGCCTTGGTATTGTGCTTTGTATAAATCTTTTACGGATAGTTTTTCGTCGGGAGTATATCCCCAGAACTCTTTGCGTACTTTTTCGTGGAGATATTCGGCGGATGCTTCTGCCAGTCGGTCGGATAACGTCTGAAGCAGCATCAGGTTGTAACTGTCTTCTTCGTTTTCGTACTGATAGCGAAGCACTTCAACTCCTTTTCCCGATGTTACGGCAAATATACCGACATAATCTTCGCACCCCTCCGATTCTTGAGCGACATAGTCGGCAAGCGACAGGCATTGTCCTTTATCATTCGGAGTTTGTTGACGCAGGGTAGGGAATAGTTCATTTCCGACTCGTATATTATCGCCATTGCTTACAGCGGGGAAAAATCCGTATATCGCTTCACAATTGTTATTGCAATTTGAGCTGAAAATAAGCTTGTTCAGAACTTTTTGCGCATCATAATACAGTTTCATGGCCTCTTTGGCTTTGGTGCGCTCTTCTTCGGGTTGTTTATCGATCCATCCGGCGCGACATCCTTCGCAATCGTGAAGTAACGACAAATCACTGAAACGACCGCTTAGCTTCCAAGCACTAAAAAAGAATGTCCAGTTGATATAAGGTACGACTTCCGCAACAGGAATGTTTAATTTATTAACTCCCATTACTTTCGGAGCAGGTGTTTTATAAGATGTTTGTAGGTGACGACTGCGTGCTTCTTCCAATGATAGCAGCGTTTGTTTGCCTGCGGATTCCGACTTTACGTTGCGTAAACGTATATAATCTGCGTTAAGCTCATTTATGTACTTATCGCGTGTGTCAGGATTTAGCAGTTTTGCCGCAATTATCGGGTTTTGCGAAGCATCGACGACATGAATTACAGGATAGTCGTAGTGGGGAGCAATCTTCAATGCTGTATGCATTTTCGAGGTTGTTGCTCCTCCAATCATAATAGGAATACGCATTCCGGCTTTTTGCATCTCGTCGGTAACGGTAACCATTTCTTCCAATGATGGTGTTATAAGCCCCGAGAGACATAGCAGGTCAGGTTTCTCTTCACGTACAGTTTTAAGTATCGTTTCGGCGGGAACCATTACACCGAGGTCTATCACTTCGTAATTATTACATGTAAGCACAATCGACACAATATTTTTTCCTATATCGTGAACATCGCCTTTCACTGTTGCGAACACAACTTTGCCTGCTTTGGACGCTCCCGATGAAGATTTCTCGGCTTCGATTGCGGGTTGCAGTATTGCCACCGCCTTTTTCATTGTGCGTGCAGTTTTAACAACCTGCGGCAGGAACATTTTACCTGCTCCGAAAAGTTCTCCGACCTTGTTCATCCCACCCATCAAAGGACCGTCGATAATATTAACGGCTTTGTCGTATTTCTTTAAAGCTTCGTCCAAATCCGTTTCTAAATAATCACCGATACCTTTTATTAGCGCATGTTCGATACGTGCTTCAAGTGGCTGTTCACGCCATGCATCGCGTGTCTTTTCCTGTTTGCCTGACGATTTTTCGGAATTTTCCTGAGCGTATGTTATAAGTTCGTCCGCTGCTTCGGGGCGACGTGCAAGTATCACATCTTCAAGAAGATTGCGAAATGCAGGTTCGATATCTTCATAAGTCACGGATGATGAGGGATTCACTATACCCATATCCATCCCTTCACGAATGGCATGATACAGAAAGACTGTATGCATCGCCTCGCGCACATAGTCATTTCCTCGGAACGAGAACGACAGGTTGCTCACTCCACCGCTTACTTTTGCGTGTGGAAGATTCTTTTTTATCCAACCTGCTGCGCGTATAAAGTCAAGCCCGTAGCCGTTGTGTTCAGGCATGCCTGTGGCGATGGCAAGAACATTGGGGTCGAAAATAATATCTTGTGGCGGGAATCCTATTTTCACCGTCAGCAGGCGATACGCACGTTCGCATACTTCAATCTTACGCTCGAAACTGTCAGCCTGCCCTTTTTCGTCAAAAGCCATCACAACGGTTGCAGCACCAAGCCGGTGTATTTTTGCAGCATGTTTCAGGAACACTTCTTCACCCTCTTTCAGACTGATTGAGTTTACGATGCTTTTTCCCTGCACACACATAAGCCCCTGTTCAATAACATCCCATTTGGATGAGTCAATCATCACGGGAACACGTGCAATATCAGGCTCCGAGGCTATGAGGTTGAGGAACGTTTTCATCTCTTGCTCCGCTTCAAGGAGTCCGTCATCCATATTTATGTCGATGACCTGCGCTCCGTCTTCAACCTGCTTGCGCGCAATGCTCAACGCTTCTTCATAGCTCTTTTCTTTTATTAACCGCAGGAATTTACGTGAACCCGCGACATTGCATCGTTCACCAATATTTATAAAATTGTTTTCCGGTTTTACTTCAAGCAGTTCAAGACCAGAAAGCCATAGTGTGTTTGATTTTTCGGCAGGTATATGTGGCTTGGCTCCTTTGACAAGAGCAGGATACTTGGCTATATGTGACGGTGTTGTGCCGCAGCATCCTCCAATAATGTTTACCAACCCTTCGTCAACAAACTCCTTAATCTGCAACGCCATTTTGCCGGGCGTTTCGTCGTATTGCCCGAACTGATTAGGAAGTCCCGCGTTAGGATGGCAACTGATAAAATAAGGCGCTATATCGGCAAGTTCCTTTAGATAAGGTTTCATGTCGGCAGCGCCGAACGAGCAGTTAAGCCCCACACTTATTAAAGGTATATGTTGTACGGAAGCAAGGAATGCCCCCAATGTCTGCCCGGAAAACGTACGTCCGCCTTTGCCCGACAATGTGAGCGAAAGCATTATAGGAAGTTCGCGTCCTTTATCCTGCATGACCTGAACCGCAGCATCTAATCCTGCCTTTACATTTAATGTGTCGAAAGTCGTCTCGAACAGTATAATATCAATGCCTCCGTCAACCAAAGCATCGACCTGCTCATAATATGATTCATACATATCCATATATGAAACAGCGCGAAAAGCGGGGTCATTAACATCAGGGCTCATTGAAGCCGTTTTATTTGTCGGGCCTATCGAACCTGCGACAAAAACAGTCCTTTCGGGATGCTCTTTCATATAATCATCCGCCAACTGACGTGTCAGTTGACCTGCTGCAAGGTTTATCTCTCGCACAAGCGATGACATTTTATAATCTTCCAACGAAATGGAATTGGCATTAAATGTATTTGTGGAAAATATATCTGCTCCGGCATCAAGGTATTGACGATGAATATCGTGTAATATATCGGGGCGTGTTATATTAAGAAGGTCGTTATTACCTTTTAACTGTCCATCAAAATCCGCAAATCTCTCTCCGCGATAATCTTCTTCCTCAAGGTGGAATCCCTGAATCATAGACCCCATACCGCCATCAAGGATAAGTATGCGATCTTTAAACAATTGACAATTGACAATTGACAATTGACAATTTTCTGATTCCCGGATTTTCTGAATCCCTGATTTGACGATTTTTTTTTCCATTCTTTATGCTTTTAACACTTAATTCTTAACTTTCGACGCTCTTAACTTTTATCTTTTAACACTTAATTTTTTAACTTTTTAGGACCGGCATTGAATTGATTGAAAACTGAAAGGCTTTCTATTATAGAATCTAAATTTACCATACTTAAAAATACTAAGTTGCCACGAATTATGTTTGTTGATGCGGACCGCAATTAATTATTAATACTTCATGAAGCTCTTGCTTATCTCCCTCTTGTCATCTCGCTCTTTAATCGACTGGCGCTTGTCATATTCTTTCTTTCCTTTGGCAATGGCAATTACAACCTTCACCAACCCTTTATCATTAATAAACATTTTCGTCGGGATAATTGTAAAACCACTGTTTTTCGCTGCTGAATCAATGCTTCGTATTTCTTTTTTATTAAGCAGCAGCTTACGGTCACGACGTGCCGAGTGGTTATTGTATGTGCCGTAAAAATACTCGGCGATATGCATATTCTTCACCCATACTTCCCGCCGTTCAACAACGCAATATGTATCTACGAGGCTTGCTTTCCCGAGTCGGATAGATTTGATCTCCGTTCCCGTAAGCACAATCCCCGCAGTGAATGTTTCGATGAATTCATAATCAAACGACGCACGTTTATTTTTGATGAGGATATTATTGCTTAATTTTTCTTTTCCTGCCATATTAAATGCTTATTATTGCTTTATTTACCTGCTGTACAAATCTTTATAGCATTGTAATCAACAATAATAAGAATACAAAGATAACACCTGCTACGCTATTTTTCTCAATTGTCGTTAAAGAAAATTTATTGTTATTTGATATAATGTTATTAATCAGTTATTTATTAATGTCTTTGAAAAACAGGAAGGCTGATTAAAAGTTTTTTTAGTATCTTTGACGCGATAGTTGCATTTGCTTCTTAAAACAATGATCAATAATGCGAATATAGTATGAAAAATACAATTATTCTTTTTGTTTGTTGCGCTTTCACTTTTGTAACGGCTTCGTCGCAAGAAAAGGAAAATTGGGCGCGGTTTCGTGGTCCTAATGGACAGGGTATTTCAAAAGAGACAAACCTCCCGGTTAGTTGGAATGCAGAAGAAAATATTTTCTGGAAAGCAAGTATTCCCGGTGAAAGTTGGTCGTCACCGATTGTATGGAACGATCATGTTTTTCTAACTACTGCGACAGAAGACGGCAAAAACTGCCATGTCATAGCCGTAGATCGCAAGACCGGAAAAATTCTTTGGGATAAAATCGTATTTAATCAAAAACCGCAACAACACCGGCATGACATGAACTCTTATGCAACAGCAACACCTGTAACGGATGGTAAAACCGTTTATGCAGTTTTTAGTGGAGGCAGCTTTGTGGCATTAGATTTTGACGGCAACATTAAATGGACCAATTCCGACCTGAATTTTTATTCACATCACGGTATGGGTACCTCTCCTATATTATATGAAGACTTGCTTGTTATGGCCGTCGATCAAAGTAACCGGGAAGAACCTAAGTCGCTCGGTTTTGTAGATCCTTGGGACAAGGGTTATCTGCTTGCACTTGATAAGAATACAGGAAAAGAACGTTGGCGGGGAATGAGGGGTAAGTCGCGCCTTGGGCACGCTACACCGGCAGTGATGAAGGTCAATGGCAAGGATCAGATAATCAGTCCGGCAGGTGATGTTATACAGGGATTCGATCCGACAGATGGCAAACTGATTTGGACTGTTTCCAACAAAGGCGAACCGTGTGTGCCGTCGACCGTTATAGGAGATGGCTTGATTTACTCGACTCCATCGCGTACCGACCCAATTCTGGCGGTCAGGCCTGACGGTAAAGGCGATTGTACCGCAACACATGTTGCATGGGAACAGCGTAGCGGCGCTCCCATGATGGCCTCATTTNTGTATGTAAAACCGTGTTTGTATACTTGTACGGAAAGTGGTATCTTATTNTGTTTGGACGCGACTACCGGAGAGGTGTTCTGGCAAATCCGACTGAGGAGCGGTGCCTTGAATCCTTCCCCGATCTATGCTGACGGGAAAATNTATGTTCTATCGGAACAAGGAACAACGGTTGTTTTGAAACCNTCAGATGACCCTAAAACACCTGCTGAAATTATCTCAANAAACGAATTGAATGATCATTGTCGCGCATCGATTGCCGTTGCCGGAAAACAATTGATTATCCGCACCGATAATCAACTTTGGTGCATCGGNAAGTAATTTTCATACCTTTCGCCCATAGTAAACATGTCCGCATATCTCTCCGTCGAAATCGGCGATATCGGGCAAGTGTCCCCATTCGGCAAATCCGAACTTTTTGAGCAAGTTAATGCTTGCGATGTTTTTATCAAGTATTATTGCGAATAATGTTTTAAAATTCAGAAATTTACTCTGAATTAAAATATATTCGATAAGCTTGTTTCCAATCCCTTGTCGTTTGAAATCGGAGTGGACGTAATAGCTTATTTCAGCTGTATATCTCAATGCTTTTCGACCGCATCTGTAAGGACTGATACTTATCCAACCCACAACCGCTCCATTCAACTCATATACATATATCGGATATGAATTTTGTGGATGACCATGAAACCAGTCCATTCTGTCTTTTGATTCAAATTCATCAGTGTCGGCGGTTTCAAATTTTGATGACACAGCTTGATTATATATCTCTGTTATCCTCTCTAAATCTGCAATGTTTGCTATTCTGATACTGTCCATAAGTTATATTTTGTTTATCAATTGTTTTCAAGATTTCCATCTTTATAATGAATAACTTTTTTGCAAATATAATAACTATTTTTTTGTTCTTCTCTCGGTTTGCACCGGCGCCAAAGGCGAATGAAAAGTGAAAAATTAAAAACCAATAAAAAAAAGCAAGTTTATTTTGTATTGCATTCGGTTTGCACTACTTTGATAAATCGAAGGTAGGCTGCACCTTAGCAATAAAAATAATTACATTTATTTTGTATTGCATTCGGTTTGCACTACCTTTGCCCGCGATTTTATTTCATAGTTATGTTTGAAATTTTTGATGCCTATCCGTGGTTGTTGCCGATAGTTATTTTTTTCGGCCGTATATGTGACGTAACTTTAGGAACGCTGCGTATAATTTTCGTTTCAAAAGGTGAGCGATATAAAGCTCCTATCGTCGGCTTTTTTGAAGTATTTATATGGGTTGTGATAATTTCGCAGATTTTTGCGCACGCAAGTAGTTTGTTGTCGTATGTGGCTTATGCAGGCGGATATGCGGCAGGCAATTTTATCGGCATACTTGTGGAAAACAAAATTGCATTCGGTTATGTACTGTTCAGAGTGTACACTAAAAAAGACGGTCACCAACTGGCGCAGATACTGAATAAAAATAATTTCGGCTCTACTTTTTTTAAAGGAGAAGGTGTGATATCGGAAGTTGATATTATTGAAACCGTTGTCAGCCGAAAATCGCATAAGCCTGTAAGAAATATAATTGATAGCTTCGATCCCGAAGCATTTTACCTTATCGAAGATATACGTTCAAAACAAAAAGGTATTTTCGGTTTGGCCTCTCCATCAGCCGTTGGACGAGCCAGAATCGGTAAGTAATCCATTGCGTCGCAGTAGTGCTTTTATCGTTGGTTTGCGTCCGCGGAACCTGAAGTAGAGTTTATTAGGGTCTTCACTGTCACCTTTGCTCAAGATATTGTCCCTGAATGATAAAGCTGTCTCTTTATCAAAAATTCCTTTTTCCTTGAATAACGAAAATGCATCGGCATCAAGTACTTCAGACCATTTGTAGCCGTAATATCCTGCTGCATAACCTCCTGAAAAAATGTGTCCGAAACTGCAACTCATAATCGTACTCTTAACTTCGGGCAACATGGAGGCTTTCTTCCATGCTTTTTTCTCGAAGCGTTCGATATCACTTTCAAAAGGTGATGTCAGAGTATGCCATGCCATATCAAGCAGGCCGAAACTTACTTGACGACAACATGCGTAACCTGCATTGAAATTGGCCGAATCGATGATATTGCGAATTAACTTGCGGGGCATCTTCTTTCCTGTCTTGTAATGGATGCCCGTATTATCAAGAAATTCCTGCTCGTCGAGCCAGTTTTCCATAATTTGTGACGGAAGCTCCACAAAATCATGCTTTACGTTTGTGCCGGACATACTTTCATACTTGCATTTACTTAACAAACCGTGAAGTGCATGCCCGAATTCGTGAAGGAATGTTTTTACTTCGTTGTATGTCAATAACGAAGGATGCGTTTCTGTCGAACGACGGAAGTTCATCGATATCAATACATTAGGTCTGTTGTCGATATTTTTACTGTCAATAAATTGTCCTTTTATATCGCTCATCCATGCTCCGGACTGTTTTGTGTCGCGTGAAAAAAAGTCGGTGTACAAGATACCTAAAAGCGTTTTGTCCGCGTCAATTACTTCGTAGGCGGTAACATCTTTGTGATAAACAGGTATTTTTGAATTTTCCTTAAACGTAATCCCGTATAAATCGGTTGCAAGACCGAAAATACTTTTGTTAACACGCTCAAGCTCGAAATATGGGCGCGTCATTTCGTCATCGACATTGAACAGCTGTTTTTTAAGCTTTTCGGAATAATAGCTCCAGTCCCAAGGCATAAGGAGGTTCGACGACTTCTCGTACTCGGCAGCAAATGCTTGAAGTGCATTATATTCGTTTTCAGCAAGTGGTTTGTAGTTTTTAAGAAGCTGCCCGAGAAGTTTGTTCACTTGCTTTGCGTCTTTCGCCATTTTATCTTTAAGCACATATGAGGCATAATCATCAAAACCTAACAAGCGGGCAATCTCGATACGTTTGTTGACTATTTTCTTTACAATATCTTTGTTATCGTACTCATTGTCGTTACTGCCGACAGTCATTTTCGCCATGAATATTTTTTTGCGCAGTTCGCGGTTGTCCGCATAACGCAGGAAAGGAACGTAGCTTGGAGCAGAAAGAGTGAAAAGCCATCCTTTCTTTCCTTTCTCTTTTGCGGAAGCAGCAGCCAAATTGCGAATATCAGCCGGAATACCGCTTAAATCCGTTTTATCGGTGATAAGTAGTTCGAAACTGTTTTCATCTTTAAGTACATTGTTTTCAAAATCAAGAGATAAGAGTGACAGCTCTGTGCTAAGTTGCTTGTATGTTTTTCTGTCTTTGCCTTTCAATCCTGCACCGCTGTCTGCAAAGCCTTTGTATGTATTCTCAAGCAAACGGGTATCTTCGACCGACAAGTTTAACTTTTCTTTCTTTGCATAAACCTCGTTCACCCTTTTAAAAAGGGTTTTATTCAAGTATATATAATGCTGGCACTCAGATATTTTGGGAGATATCGTTTGTGCTATTTCCATCTTTTCATCATCCGTTACAGCGCTGAATATCCCGAAAAATGCATTGGATACGCGTTTCATGAACCGGCCGCTTGTCTCTAACGCGACAATTGTATTCTCGAATGTGGGCTTTTGCGGATTGGAGGCAATGCTGTCTGTTTCTTCTTTCAGCAAACGAATACTTTCTTCAAAAGCAGGTATATAATGCTCATTTTTTATCTTGTCAAACGGAATGGTTTGATATACTGTTTTATATTCGCAAAAGAACGGGTTGTTATGTTTCATAAATTATTATTGTAAGTTTTGAGGATGCAAAAGTAAACAAATATTATTACTTTTGCTGCTTGATTTCAAAGTTATGTATCAATATAAAAAGATTGCAGTTAAGGTGGGAAGCAATGTCCTGACGCGTAGTGACGGAACATTGAATATAACAAGGATGTCGGCTTTGGCAGACCAGATTGCCGAGTTGCGCAAGAGTGGGATATCTGTTGTTTTGATTTCATCCGGAGCAGTTGCCTCAGGACGTAGCGAGATAAAACCTGATAGAAAGCTTGATTCCGTTTCGGCACGACAGTTGTATTCGGCGGTGGGGCAGGCGAAGCTGATAAACCGTTACTACGAACTGTTTCGCGAACATAATATCCCTTGCGGGCAAATCCTTACAACGAAAGAGAATTTCGGTACGCGTCGTCACTATCTGAATCAGAAACATTGCATGACCGTAATGCTTGAAAACGGTGTCATTCCCATCGTAAATGAAAACGATACAGTGTCGGTTACGGAGTTGATGTTTACGGACAACGATGAGTTGTCGGGCTTGATTGCCGCGATGATGGATATGGATGCGTTAATCATTCTCAGCAATGTTGACGGTATATTCGACGGCGACCCGGCGTTACCGGAATCGAAGGTCATAAGAGAAATTTCTGATGTGAAAAATGATGCTATATCGTACATACAAACAGGAAAATCGCAGTTCGGAAGAGGAGGTATGCTGACAAAATGCAGTATAGCGCAGAAAGTTGCCGATGAGGGGATAGCCGTGATAATAGCAAATGGCACGCGCGACAATATACTGCCCGATATTTTGAAAAAGGGTAGCAATATCGTTTGTACACGCTTCCTGCCGTCGACTAAGCCGGTTAGCAATGTCAAGAAGTGGATAGCTCACTCCGAAGGTTTTTCAAAAGGAGATATATACATGAATTCAGGTGCATGCGAAGCGCTGCTCAAACCAAAAGCAACGAGTGTCTTATTCGTAGGAGTAACGCGTATTGAAGGTGATTTCGAGAAAGATGATATCGTCAAAATACTTGATGAAAAAGGCGCATTGATAGGCGTCGGATGTTCTAATTATGATAGCGACGAAGCACGCGAACTTATTGGTAAACGCTCGGACAGGCCGCTTGTACATTACGACTATTTATATGTGGAAACACAGTAAACAATTGACAACAGCAAAAGCAGAGCTTTTGAGTGAAAAATGAAAAGTGAAAAGTGAAAAATGAAAATCAATGTACAATGCACAATTGACAATTAAGAATTATGAATTAAAAATTAAGAAATTTATTTTCAATTTTCAATTTTCAACTTTCAATTGTATAAGATATTCATTTTCAATTTTCAACTTTGCTTCCTTAAGGAAAGCGACACATTAGTTTATTTTTACATTAAAGAACGTTCAATTTTCAATTAAATAAGCGATGCACAATTAAAAAATAAACGTTTATGGATATAAGTGTATTGATAAAGGAGGCGGCTTTGTCCGTAAACTCATTGTTGAGTGTTGGCGATGAGTTGATAAATAAAGTATTATATGATACTGCCGATGCTTTATTGGAAGCAAAAGAATCTGTTCTTGAGGCAAACAGGGGAGACTTGTTACGAATGAACGAATCGGATCCGAAGTATGACCGCCTGAAACTGACATCAGAGAGACTTGACGGAATTGCAGCAGAGATGAGGCAAGTAGCGTTATTGTCTTCTCCTTTAGGCAGGATATTGAGCGAGTCAATACGTCCTAACGGTATGGTAATTCGAAAAATGTCTGTTCCGTTTGGTGTAATAGGTATCATTTATGAAGCTCGACCCAATGTGACGTTTGATGTGTTCTCGCTATGCATTAAATCAGGAAATGTCTGTCTGTTGAAAGGCGGTTCGGATGCCGATTGTTCCAACAGAGCGCTTGTCTCGATTATTCATAATGTGCTGGAAAGACATAATATTAATCCTGCTGTCTGTACATTGTTGCCGCCGGGACATGATGCGACAACGTCATTATTGCAGGCAGTCGGCTATGTCGATTTGGTAATTCCGCGCGGAAGCAGCACGCTTATTAATTATGTACGGGAAAATGCGCGAGTGCCGGTTATTGAAACAGGTGCGGGTATTTGCCATACTTTTTTCGATAAGTACGGAGACAAGGACAAAGGACGCGAAATTGTAAATAATGCCAAAACACGCCGCGTAAGTGTTTGTAACGCACTTGATTGTCTTATCATTCATCATGACCGTTTGGACGATTTACCGTATGTCTGCGAACAATTACAGGACAGTAATGTTTTAATATACGCAGACGAGCCGGCTTTGGCTGCATTGTCAGGTCATTACCTGCCGTCCCTGCTGAAACCGGCGACGTCAGATAGTTATGGAACGGAGTTTTTGGACTATATAATGAGTGTGAAAACAGTTGATACTTTAGACGATGCACTGATTCATATATCGGCAAACAGCTCTAAACATAGTGAGTGTATTGTGAGCGAATCGGACGAATCGATAAAAAAGTTCATGCAAATGGTTGATGCTGCATGTATTTATGCAAATGTTTCGACTGCCTTTACTGATGGAGCGCAGTTTGGTTTTGGTGCAGAGATAGGTATAAGTACACAAAAAATGCATGCACGAGGGCCAATGGCATTACAAGAACTAACAACATACAAATATTTAATAACCGGCGACGGACAAGTACGCAGTTAGCTCTCCCCAAAATGTTATTCAATAAGTGGTTTTAAAAATAGTTGGCGAGTAAACTGCAAATATGATCCAATACCAGTCTTTGGGATCTCCAACGCCTACGCTTGGACGGTATAAATATGCATAAACATAAGTCTTGTCGGTTATCCAACTTGCACTTTGAAGAGACCTAATAGAATTCCATACCGGTTTGTAATCAATATCTTGACTGTTTTGTAGGTCTAAGTCAGCGTGATATAAAGTTGTAATTTCAGGTAGCCCGGTAATATAATCTATTTTTTTATAAGAGTCAGGTGCTTCTATTTTTTCCGGAAAAGTGCGTTCACCTTTTCCCATCCAGATAGTTGTTCCCGAAAATAGTATAGTTCCGGTTTCTTCGTCAGACCATTCTACACTTCCAAAATCAGATGGAGATTTATACCTGCAGACAGGCGTAAATGATTCTTTATATGCAGGTAGTTTTATATTGTATCCACCCAAAAAGTTATTAGTTGTGTAATCAACGTTAAAAACGAAAATAATATTTTCGTCAATAGGTTCTATCATAATCTCGTCTTTTGCACTACAGCCACATATAAAAAGTGTAAATGCTAATAGCAGGTAATGTGCTGGTTTCATACGCTTTATGTTTTATTTTTTTGTTCAGCTCTTGCAAATGTATATTTTTTTTCCGATATTGCAGCCAAATTAATAAAAAATAATATGAGGAATTTTACAAAAGTACAGGATATCGGAGATTTAAAGCAAGCCGTTAAGGATGCGTTGGAGATAAAAAAAGACCGTTTTCGTTACACGGAACTCGGAAAAAATAAAACGTTGATGATGATATTTTTCAACTCAAGTCTTCGTACGCGCTTGAGTACTCAGAAGGCTGCGATGAACCTCGGGATGAATACTATGGTTCTTGACTTGAATCATGGCGCTTGGAAACTTGAAACAGAACGCGGTGTTGTAATGGATGGCGATAAACCTGAACATTTGTTGGAAGCAATACCCGTTATGGGATGTTATTGCGATATTATTGGCGTTCGCTCGTTTGCTCAGTTTGAAAGCAAGGAGGATGATTATAATGAAAAGATACTTAGTCAGTTCATTAAATATTCCGGTCGCCCTGTTTTCAGTATGGAAGCTGCAATACGCCACCCGCTGCAAAGTTATGCGGATTTAATAACAATAGAGGAATATAAAAAGACTGAACGCCCTAAAGTCGTTCTAACTTGGGCTCCGCATCCTCGTGCACTGCCGCAGGCTGTACCGAACAGTTTTGCGGAATGGATGAACGCTGCCGATTATGATTTTGTTATTACTCACCCCGAAGGATATGAGTTAGACCCGATGTTTGTCGGCAATGCATGTGTTGAATACGACCAACGCAAAGCTTTCGAGGGCGCTGATTTTATATATGCCAAGAACTGGGCGGCATACAACGACCCCAATTACGGAAAGATACTTAGTACAGACCGCTCATGGACGGTAGATTCCGAAAAAATGGCATTGACGAATAATGCATATTTCATGCATTGCCTCCCCGTACGCAGGAATATGATTGTTACGGACGATGTGATAGAAAGCCCGCAAAGCATAGTCATCCCGGAAGCTGCTAACCGCGAAATATCAGCACAAACGGTTATTAAAAAAATGCTCGAGAACTTATAGTAATGTAAAACAAAAAATGAATTGAGAAATTTCCTTAGCAATAAGTGAAAAATGGAAAGTGTCAAGACGTTAGTTTTGAATATTGGTGACTGCCAAAAAAAATTACATCGCTGTCCATTTTTTTTTTTGACAATTTTCGATTTGGTGTATTATTTATAACAGTCATAATTAGGATATTATTAACTTGGTGTGATTGTTGTACTTTTTTAATATAATTCAATTGAAAAGCATAAATTATGTACATAAAAATTCTATTCCGATCGTTATTTAAGAGAAGAAAGCATAATCTGATAAAGATAATATCATTAAGTGCCGGACTTGCCATGGGGCTTGTTTTGATAGCTAAGGTATATTTTGAACAGTCGTATAACAACTTTTTTCAAGATAATGAACGTATCTATCGGATAATATATTTGCAGGACAAAGGAACTGAGACTTATGAAATGGTTCCCGGTGGTGTAGCTATCGGCATGAAGGACGAATTGCCGGAAGTAGAGTTTGCGACGCGCTATACATGGATTGATAGAAACGCTATTTTGGTTACGTCTGACAGGAATCGCTACTATGGAAAAATGATTATGGGCGATACTTGTTTGTTTGATGTTTTTCCGAGACGGATATTAGCGGGAGATGTGAAAGACGTGCTATCTCGCCCGATGTATGTGATGATTTCGGATAAAATTGCCGAAAAAATGGGAGGCATATTTTCTGTTATAGGGAAAACCTTTGAATCTCAGACTAAGCCCGGAAAAATCTTTACGATTGGAGGCGTTTTTGAGTCATTGCCTAATAATACGCATCTAAAGTATGATATAGTTATTTCGATGGCTTCGGTTGGTAATGTTTTATGGGAAGGTAGTAGTATTAACTGGACAGGAAACGATCGCTATTTTGCTTATGTAAAATTATATCCCGGTATTGAAACTGAAAATCTTAAGGAAGAGGTTGAAAAAATGCGAAATAAATATCTTCCGATGGAAGAACTCGAAAAGGCAGGTGTGGAAATAGATTATGATTTTGTGCCTCTTAATAAAATACATACCGGAGATGAAACAACAAAACAAACGATGTGGATATTATCTATTCTTGCCATATCATTACTTTTTACGGCGGTAATGAATTATGTGCTGGTCGCCATTTCATTGTTGGTAAGCCGGTCTAAAGAGATGGCGATAAACAAGTGTTATGGTGCTTCCGAAAAAAATATTTATTACCGCATGTTGCTTGAAACGGGAGTTGATATTTTTATTTCGCTTGCGATTGCAACATTATTGATTTTGTTTTTAAGAGGAGCGATATTATCCTTACTTGGAACGACGTTAAGCGATTTGTTTACAACAAATAGTGTGATGCTTTTATTGGCAGTTTGTTTTCTTGTATTTATAATCACAGCGATTATTCCCGGATATTTATTCTCGCGTATTTCTGTGGCGGTTGCTTTTCGTAAATACAGCGAGAGTAAGCGTTTATGGAAGCTGGGGCTTTTATTTACACAGTTTACATCCGCTGCCTTTTTTGTGGCGTTACTGTTTATCGTTAATCGTCAATATAGCTTTATGATAAATGATAATACCGGTTATAACTATGACAATATAGCTTATTGTGATTTATCAGGTGTGAATGAGGAATTGCGGCAAAAAGCTGTTGACGAATTGAAGAGTATGCCGGAGGTAGCTGAAGTAACATCATGTGATAATTTACTATTTAACGGTGCCGCCGGGAATAATATTTTACTGCCGAATGATGACCGCGAATTATTTAATATCGCTGATTTGCATTCTGTAGGGGATAATTATTTGAGTATTATGAATATTCCTGTTGTCGAAGGCCGTAGTTTTATAGAAAAAATATCTTCGTCGAGAGAGGTTATGGTAAGCCGCAGTTTTATTGATAATATAATGAAGTTTACCGACTGGCATGACGGAGTTGTCGGAAAAGAAGTTTTTATAACAGGACAGGGTAGCAGCTCGGTGGATTTTTTTAAGATTTGCGGAGTATATGAAGAAGTTCGTCTTGGTGTTATAGGAGCACAGGATACAAGGCCTACAGTAATGTTTTACAGCGATAAACCCTCCGAGTTTCTGATTGTTAAATATCATAAGGAAACGTCGGAAGCGATAATAAAAACTACAGATTTATTGCAAAATATGTTGCCGGATATTGAGGTTGTTGTTAATTCATATACCGGAGAAATTATTAACCAATACAGAGGCTCGATGAACTTTCGCAATTCGGTAATGGTAGCCGGATTAGCTACATTAGTAATAAGCCTTATGGGGCTTATTGGTTATACAAATGATGAAACAAATCGCCGCAAAAAAGAAACCGCGATACGCAAAGTTAACGGAGCAAAAATGGTTGATATACAGCGAATGTTCTTGAAAGATATTAATTACATGGCACTTCCGGCTATCACAATAGGGTGTGTTATAGCGTATTTTGTTGCGAACAGATGGCTGGAAAGGTTCTCCGAAAAAGCGGACTTGACAGTACCTTTGTTTGCAGGTTGTGCGTTTGCAATATTATTCATCATTTTGGCGACAGTAGGTATTCGAAGCTATTACGCAGCCAACGAAAATCCTGCGGAAAGTATAAAAAGCGACTGAATCATAGTCATAAAAATCTTGGAGAACTTCAAGAATTAAAAGTTGAAATTCATTTTCAATTACCCATTATCAATTTTCCATTTATTTAAGCTTCTCCCGGTATACCTCCTATCGGAGGCATAAAATCGCCGAAAGATTTGTTGACGCTTCCGCCGTTTTTTATCATCTCTTCGAACTTTTGCATGTTGTCCTGAAGCGCTAACAGCAGCCTTTTGGCATTGTCGGGAGTCAGAATGATACGACTTTTGACTTTCGCTTTAGGCGCTCCCGGCACTATGCGAATGAAGTCTAATATAAACTCCGACGATGAATGAGCAATAACGGCTAAGTTGGCGTATGTACCTTGCGCCATGTCTTCAGATAATTCTATCTGAATCTGATTCTGGATTTGTTTAGGATTGTTATTTTCCATAATTA